>Ga0315318_10000808_pt1 | contig 13228 bp, 13 predicted proteins | sample M1200m3416metaG_FD_203703 | JGI IMG/M metagenome (GOLD analysis project Ga0315318, IMG submission 203703) | Ammonia-oxidizing marine archaeal communities from Monterey Bay, California, United States - M1 200m 3416 | ecosystem: Environmental > Aquatic > Marine > Coastal | place: USA: California... | reverse complement strand
CTTATGATGCCATCTTTTTTCTTAAGCATGTCAAGCGCAAGAATTTGTTCACCAGTATACCTATCAAGTGATGCAACATAGAAGATGACATATTCTGAAATATTTATCGCCTGTAGTAACGGCTGGATTTTTTCTGGAAATCCATTTGGAACAACCCAGGTTCTGATTATATCTGACTCCTTTCGATCATAAACTGTAAGATCTGTAACCGTTCCTTTTTTGCCAAAATCATCTGCAATTGTTTGTTCACCAAGAACAACAAAGTTTATTGATCTCATGGAAACGACCTAAGTACTGCTGCATAGCTAACAAACCGGTGATTTTTTGGTTTTACCATAGTTTGAGAATATTTTGGTATTGTTTTTCCATGTGCTCCCTTATAACCAATTGGTGTATTTACCCAATTCCAGTCATCAACAACACGAAGAACTTCATCATGCGGACTGTAATAATTTCTTATCTTTTTTGAAACAATTTTTTGTACATACAAAGCATTTTTTGCACTTAATGCGTCACTCGGAATAGACCCACCAAAAAGATAGACAGCCTCGATAATCCCCTTATTTTTGGTATTTTTTGCAAGATTTTTTATCGTACTTAGAATTACGTGTGCACCAAGTGAATGTCCCATGAGTCGTATTTTTGTTTCTGGACTTTTTTGTTTAAAGTCAATAACAAATTTTGCCAAGTTTCTTCCATTCTTATTTGCAATGATCACGCCGATATGCAAGGCATGAAGTGCATGTAGAATATACTGTGCGCCGGTAGTGTTTGAATCATAACTGTATCCTATGACAGGGTTTTTGTAACCAAGATGTGCTAGTTTTCTCTTCGCGATAACAAATTTTGTAAGTGCACCAGAGGTATTGTTTCTCAGGCCATGAATCATTATAGTTATCTCTTTTGTTCCAACTAGCGCATCAAAGATTCGTTTTGGATACAGGTGATATGCTTGGTTTTTTATTGTTGTTCCAGAGTCAAGGCTGTAAAACCCTCTGGTGGATATACGAGGAAAAATCTTTTTCAATTTAAATGCCAGCCGTAAGCTTTGCCTTTTGTTCCTCTATAAGAGACTCATCCACCTTCTCAAAGAGTGGGAATACTTTCCCAAGCTTGTGACCCTGTTTTATTACAATGTTTGATATTTCGTCAAATCGTTGTGTTGAAACGTCTCCATCCATTCCTAATTGTGTCCAAATTTTTTGGGATGATTTAGGTAAGAATGGGTAGATGAGCACAGCCAAACTTCTAACCGCATTTACAGAGAGATACACACATGTGTTTGTGCCGGAACCATTCTTCCATGGTTCTTTGTGCTGAAAGTACTGATTAAAATGGGCTGAAAACTGCAGTATCTTTTTTAGTGCCCTATCAAGATGATTCTGCTCCATCAATCTACCCACCTCTGAAACAAGTTCCTTAATTTTTTTCTCCGCTTCTTTGTCCATTTCATCAAATTCTTCTGGACTAGGAATAACACCATCAAATGCCTTAACAGTAAAGCCAAGTGCACGATTCACCAAGTTCCCAAAGTTTCCTATCAATTCAGAGTTTATCTTGGTTGCAAACTCATCCCAATCAAAATTAAGATCATCCTGTGAGTATGGATTTATTGATACAAGATAAAACCTAAGATAATCAGCAGGAAATATCTGCAAGAAATCTTTCAAGCCAATGTACCAATTCCTACTTTTTGAGATTTTTTTTGCCTGTAATGTTAAGTGTCCTCTGGTAGGAATATAATCAGGAAGTTTGTACTCCTCCCCGATTCCAAGACGCATTGCAGGCAAGAATAGGTAATGATGATAGACAATATCCTTGCCAATAAAGTGATAAATATCAGATTCATTCCAAAAATTCTTGCCATCCTTACCGTTGTCATTTAAAAATTTTATAGCCGAGGAAATGTATGCGAGATGGTTATCAAACCAACCATAGAACACCTTTTCACTTGCGCCATCAATTGGAACAGGAACACCCCAAGATATATCACGTGTAATATCCCAATCAACAAGTCCTTCCTTGATCCAGTTTTGCACGTATTTTTTTACGTTATTTTGGAGATTTTTATTTCCATCAAGATACTCTGATAGTTTATCTGAAAAGTTTTTCAGCTTGAAAAAGTAATGTTTAGTTTTTTTTCTAACTGGTGTTTCGCCGCAAATTGAACAGTGAGGATTTTCAATCTCCTCCGGAACACGACCACATTTTTCGCACAGATCAGAATACTGTTCCTCCGCTTTACAGTACGGACACGTACCTACTACATATCTGTCTGGTAAAAATTTCTTGTCATTGTTACAGTAAAACTGGATAATCTCCTTTTCATAAATATGACCAGCTTGTTCAAGTTTTCTGAAAACATCCTGGACAAACTTCCTATTTTCAGGTGAACTTGTCTTGTAAAAGAAATTAAAATCTATGTTAAATGCTGCAAAGTCCTCAGTGTCACGCTTGTTCCAGTATTCAACATATTCTTGAGGAGTCTTCCCCTCTTTCTCAGATTGTATGAGAATTGGGGTTCCAAAATCATCCGACGCACATATGTAATATGCCTCAACTCCATTTTGTTTTAGAAACCTTGTCGTAACATCTGCTGGGAGATATGTAGACGCAACATGACCAAGGTGAATTTCTCCATTTGCGTATGGTAGAGCACTTGTGATGATTGCTTTTGAGTTCATTTGATATAGATTTTGTAAAGTTTGGTTAAGAAGTTTGTTGTTACTAATTAAATCAATAATAAATGATTCTGGACGTGTATATTTTGGTCAAATAGTAACAAACCATTTTAAGCCCAGTTTTGATTTTACAATATTATGAATAAACTATGTTCAAATTGTAAAAGGGTAGTTACTGAGCATAGCGAAAAAGAGTTTCTTTATTGTACGAAAAAGATAATGAAAGACTTGATACTTGATGAAGAGAATCGTAGAAGAATGATAAATAAACAGAAAAATTCAAAAAAGTATTAACTAGATTAGAAGTTTACCAGCTACCCATGTAATTGAGCTGTTCCTTTGTTAGCTTGTCAATCTTGACATTCATAGCCTTGAGAGCGTCTATTGCAACCTGCCTGTCTATATCCTTTGGAACAGTTAGAACTTTTTTTGGTAATTTTCTATGGTTTTTCAGAATATATAGAATTGAAAGCAACTGGTTTGAGAATGACTGCGCCATGACTTCTGGCGGATGGCCCTCAGCGGCTGTCAAGTTAGCTATTCTGCCCTCTCCTATAAGGTAGACTTTTTTGCCATTTTTTAGTATACATTCATCAAGATATGGACGAACCTGTCTAACAGATTTTGATTGCTTCAGAAGAAACTTAGAGTCAACTTCAACATCAAAGTGACCGACATTTCCAAGTACTGCGCCATCTTTCATTGTTAAGATATGCTCCTTCCTGATGATGCTGGTCATTCCAGTTGTTGTTATAAAGATCTCGCCAATTTTTGCAGCTTGTGACATAGGCATTACATCAAAGCCATCCATATGAGCCTCTAGTGCACGTATAGGATTCACTTCTGTTACGATTACTTTTGCATTCATTCCACGGAAGTTTGCAGCAACACCTTTTCCAACCCAGCCGTAACCAGCCACCACAATACGTTTGGATGCAAGTAACAAATTCATAGCTCGCAAATAGCCATCTATTGTACTTTGCCCAGTTCCATATTTGTTATCAAACATATGTTTAGTATACGCATCGTTAACTGAGATTACTGGATAACGAAGTTTACCTTGTTTTTCTACAGCCCTAATTCGATTTACTCCAGCAGTAGTTTCTTCAGTTGCACCAAAAATTTTCAATGATCTGTATTTTTTATCAAAGTGTGCTTTTACATTCATGTCAGAACCATCATCTGTTAAAATCTGTGGTTTGTGGTTTAGAACCTGTGTAATACACCAATCATATTCCTTAGGACTTTGTCCAGCCCAACAGTATGTATGAATTCCTTGTGAAGCAAGAAAAGCTGCTATGTCATCCTGTGTAGTTAAGGGATTTCCACCACAACACGCAACATTAGCACCTAACTCTTTAGCACCCATAAGTAAAACCGATGTTTCCTTTGTTATATGCAAACAAAAGCCTAATGTAATGCCTTTAAGTGGTTTTGATTTTTTTAAACGATTTATAGTGTTATCTAAAATCTGCATATGAGATCTTGCCCACTCATAAGAGAGTCTTCCTTGTTTTGCCAACTTTGGGTTTTTTACTTTACTCAACATAAACTTGGATTTCAAGCGAGTATAAAATCCTATCACGATCTGAAAAACTTTTACTACAAGAAAAATAACCGATAATAAGTAAATGGCTTGGAAAAAAATAACAGGAAAAAATACAATATCTATAGGCAAGGGTGAAGAGTTTGATATTGATGGCAAAAAAATTGCTATTTTTAATCAAGATGGCTATCATGCATTGGATGCGTTATGTGTTCACCAAGACAGCTCAATTTCTACAGGTAAGCTTGACGGTAATATTGTTGAATGCCCTTCACATTTTTGGCATTATAATATTAAAACTGGTGAACTACAAGATTATCTAAAAGGTGTTAAACTTCAAACATATTCCATCGAAGAAAGAAGTGACGGCATATACATAGACTTGTAATAAACTATTTTAAAAAAAATCACTTAGTGATAATTTTAAACTGATCAATTTTTCATAAATTACTTCAATTACCTGATTAATTTTATCTTGTACAGCAGGATCATTTTTCAAATTTTCAATATCAGTTGCAGTAGCACTAGCATATGGACCAATATATTCCTCAAAGCTGTCAGATAACAATAGAAAAGCCCCACCACCTAGTATAATAGCAGTTACAATTAGCTTGCCTATCATAATAATAAATTTTTAAAAATTCATAAAAAATCATAAATGTACATTTTTTGATTAAATGAAAAAACTTCTTAACGTAATTTGTCAGATAACAATTTTTATGCCTAGAATCCAAAGATGTTGCTATGAATCAAGAAATACAGAAGGAAATTTTGAGACAGGATTATACAAAGATCCGACAGAATATAGAATCATTCCTAAAAAATCAGGTTTCACAGAAAAAATCCAATGGTGTTGTTTTTGGGTTAAGTGGTGGTATAGATTCTGCGACAGTTGCATATCTTTGCTCAAAAGTGTTTAAAAAAAATGCACTAGCACTTGTAATGCCCGACTCTGTTATATCACCATCTAGTGATACTGGTGATGCTCTCAAGATTATCGGCGAGATTGGAATTGACTACAAGCTCATTGACATTAATACTATTCATAAAAGATACTCAAATTATCTAGAACCTGGTGAACTTGCATTAGGAAACTTGAGAGCTAGAATAAGATCAAATATTATTTATTATTATGCGAATCTCAAAAATCTCTTAGTTTTGGGTACAAGTGATAAAAGTGAATACCTTATTGGTTATTTCACAAAGTTTGGTGATGGAAGTGCAGATATGCTACCAATAGTATCACTCTACAAGACACAATTACGAGAATTTGGAAAAATCATTGGTGTGCCTGACAATATAATCAGTAAAAAAAGCAGTCCTAATCTTTGGAAGGGGCATGATGCGGAAGAAGAAATTGGTATTTCGTATGAAGAGATTGACTCTGTGTTATATTGCATAATCGATAAAAAACTATCAATAGATAAAACCATTCAACAAACACAGATATCAAGAAAAACCGTAGAAAAGATTTACCAGATGTACCAAAATACCCAACACAAAAGAATTTTGCCTGAGAGAGTGTAGAAAATTAATGCAGATATTTGATACGCTTAGAAATACAAAAACAATGTTAGAATTTTCAGACAAGGTTAGGATCTACTTGTGTGGTGTAACAGTTTACGACGATGCTCACATAGGCCATGCAAGGACAATTATAGTTTTTGACGTACTCCGCAGATTCCTAGAATCACAAAAAATTCCTGTAGAATTTGTTCAAAACTTTACGGACGTTGATGATAAGATAATTGAGAGAGCGAATCAAGAAAAAACATCACCGCTGGAACTTGCTGCCAAATATACTAAAAATTATTTTGACGATTTTGACGGATTAAATGTTAAAAGGGCTACCATATACCCGAAGGCAACTGAACATATTGAAGATATGCAAAATCTGATTACCGATCTTGTTGATAAAAAATTTGCATATGTAACAAAAAATGGTGTCTACTTTTCTGTTTCAAAATTTACTGAATATGGGAAACTGTCCAAGAAAAAAACAGATGATTTGGTTTCTGGTGCTAGAGTGGACATTGATGAGGAAAAAGACAATCCAATTGATTTTGCACTATGGAAGTTTTCGGAGTTTGAACCATCATGGGATAGCCCTTGGGGCAAAGGTAGACCAGGCTGGCATATTGAATGCTCTGCAATGAGCTTGAAGTATCTTGGTGAGAGCTTTGAAATTCACGGTGGTGGACGTGATCTTATTTTTCCACACCATGAAAATGAAATTGCTCAATCAGAATCTTTTACATCAAAGCAATTTGCAAAGATCTGGATGCATGTTGGTATGATAACAATAAATGGTGAAAAAATGTCAAAGTCTCTTGGAAACATCAAATCAGTAAACCATGTGTTAGAAAACTGGGGTCCCAATATCATTAGATTGTTTTGTCTTTCTGGCAGTTACTCAAAACCGATTGATTATTCTGAAAAGCTCTTAAAAGAAAATATAACTAAACTTAGGCAGATAGAATCATGTTATTATGAGCTTAGATTAACAGATGTAGCTGACACATCTTTCGATTCTTGGTCACCTATTGCTAAGCTTGTGGATGAATGCAACAATGAATTTGATACAGCACTGAACAACGACTTTAACACACCACTAGCACTGGCAGCTTATTACAAATTAATCAGAGAAGTCAATTCATTAGCAGCAGATGAAAAATTAACGGCAAATCACGCCAACATAATTCTGCCGAAATTTGAGAGAATGTCAGATATTCTGGGAATACAAATTCTGAAAGTTTCAGATGCGGAAATAGATGAAACCAATCAGATGATAAAAAAGCGTGATGTGTATAGAATGCAAAAAAAATACGAGGAAGCGGACAATATCAGAGCTGAAATTGCAAAGATGAATATCATCTTTATTGATCATAAAAATAAAACAACGTGGATAAAACAAGAAAAAATTAAGGCTGAATAATTATTTTTTTGAGGCATTAATCAAACATATCACATCACGATCACGTAGCTGATAATTTGTTGGAACTCTCAATTTATATCTTAAATCTTTTGCATACAAAAGACCTTTTACCAAATCGGAGTGAACCTCTTTTGCTAAATCAGTAACTGTTGCACCATCCTTTAATAACACAAGATCTGGAAGAATACGACCTTTTTTATCGGAAAGCTTTTCTGGATTAGCCACCGGATAAATAGAATTCATCTTCAATAACTTGAAAACTGTTACGTTAATCGCAAACTGAACACCGGTATGCATAAACTCACCCATTATGTCCTTTTTAATAAAATCTAATGCAGCCAACTGTTTTTGATTAAGCTCACTAGTCTTCAATATATCAAATAGTTCTGAACCAGGTGAATATTTTATTAGATCTTTTTGTTCTGCGCGCCTAAGTGTTAGTTCACTATCTGTACTTGCAGGTACTACAATCATATCATTATATCTTTCACGGAGACGTACAAAATTTTTATCAGCACCAGGAAGATCAATCTTATTTGCTACAATCAGTGTTGGTTTTGATATTTTTCTAAGTTGGGTCGAAAACTTTTTGCTCTCATGTAAGTTATAATTTTCAACGTCTTTACCCTCAAGCCCAGTAAGCCTTAATGTTTCCATAACATGATTTTTTTTTACCCCCAAGCCCTGATACAATTCAGTTAATGCAGATACCTGATCATTTTCAGATTTAATCATTTTTTGTAGTTTATCACGATTACCCTCTAAGATTTTTTGATACCACATATTCAATTCCTCCTCTATATCAGCAAAATCAGATACTGGATCACCTGTACCGGTTTCTGTGATTCGACCAGAAGAATCAATACTTCCAGATGCATCGACTACATGTAGTAATGCGTCAGATTGTGCTGCAATAGAAAGAAATTGGTTGCCTAATCCTTTTCCCTTCCATGCATCCTTAATTAATCCCGGCAAATCAATTAATTCTATAGGAATGTACCTCCAGCCATCACTACATTTGGAATTATTTGGGTTATCTTTTACATTGAATTCCTTATGAACGCAAAGTGTAATTGCATGTCCAACCGATATAGAAGGTTTTTTTGTTGTAAAAGGATATGTTGAAATTTCCTCGGTAGATAACGTAGATGAATTAAAGAAAGTTGTTTTACCAGTGTTTGTTTTGCCAATAAGGCCGATTTTAATAGGCATGAATAAAAAGTGAGTTCTAATTATTTATCTTTGCTGTCTTGATCTACTTTGTTTTTGAGTTTGTTGCATGAATTTTCTAACTCAGAAATCATCCAACGTATTTCACTTAAATCTTCTTCAGTTAGATCATCATTCCATTTTTCCAAAATCAATTTAGAAATCTGGGAACAGTTGTACAATAATACCCAATATGGATGATGTTCAGCTGTTGAATCTGCTAGTTCTTGAATATGATATAATGCATTTTCCGCGCGTGATACTGGATCATCATGAGTGTCCATGATCAAAAAAGACGTTGGTGTTCGGCTAACATGCATCGATTATAAACTACCTTGATTCCATGTTTTCTTGCAAGTTCTTCAGCCTCTAGATTATGTATACCCTCCTGGAGCCAAATCACTTTGGGTTTTATTTTTATTGCTTCCTGGACAACTGGCAAAACTTGTTCTGACGGTCTAAAAATATCTACAGTATCAATTTGACCATCCACAGACAGAATATCAGGATATGATTTTTTTCCCAATATTTCCTCAGCCATAGGATTAATTGGTGTAATATCATATCCCTGCTCTGACAAATATTTTGGGACAAAATGTGCTGCCTTATTAGAATGTCTTGACATGCCAACAACTGCAATTTTTTTAAATGTAAAAATATCTTTGATTTCTTTATCTGTGTGTAGATCTCTTTCCATGAATTCTATAAAACTAATTACTTTTTATAATTTTTAAGGTATGAAATAGTGTGTATACTTCATTTGATAATGTTGGTTTGCTCAAAGTTTTGACATTACTAAAATCTCACCAATCTGAATTTTTATCTGGGCAAGATTTGAGCGATGTACTCAAAATAAGCCGTGTTGCTATCTGGAAACATATCAAAAAAATTCGTTCCGAAGGATATACTATAAAATCAAAACATAATCTTGGGTACAAATTGATTGATAATACAGAACATCTTCTACCATGGGAAATAACTGAAAATTTAAATACGAAATTCATAGGAAAAAGAATTTATTATTTTGATAACATCGATTCAACGCAAAATTTTGCAATAAAAATTGCACCTAATAAAAATGAAAATGGAACAGTTGTCATATCAAAAAAACAAACACTAGGAAGAGGCAGATTGAAAAGAAAATGGAAATCACCTGTTGGTGGAATTTGGTTATCAATTATTATTCATCCAAAATTTAGAACTTCACAGATTACACTTGTACCAATTGCAACTTCACTTGCATTGCACAAAGCGATTGAAAAGGTATTAGGAATTAAGACTGCACTAAAATGGCCAAATGATCTAACATTAAAAAAGAAAAAGGTTTCTGGAATATTACTTGATACTTCTATACAATCAAATAAAATTGAATTTCTAGTTTTAGGCGTAGGAATTAATTTTAAAATAAAACCACGGAATTTAGAAAAGTTGTTGAAAAAAACACCTAATTTTTATGGTGTAGAAACACTTGTTAAAAAAAATGAAAAACCATTACCGTTAGTTAAACAATTTCTATATGAGTTAGAAAATATTTTCCAGGTGATTAATACTGGATCTAACAAAAAAATTGTAAGAGAATGGACAAAAAGATCATCAACAATAGGCAAAAATGTTTCAGTTATCACTGATGATGGTCGTATCAACGGAAAAGCAATAAAACTAGATAATGATGGCGGATTAATCATTGTCAAGGATAAGAAAACCACAAAATTGTTTGTGGGTGATATTGTACACAAGAATCAATAGTTATATTTTAATTAGAATTTTTTAAATTAAAATAAGCAATCACGATGTATAAAAATTTCATAAAGATATTAGTTATTTTCTCATTTACCATGGTTCTGCTCACTGGCACATCTTTTGCTGAGCCTGTCAATACGGTAGAACAGATTAAGGATGCGGAAGAATATTTTCTTAATGGTGAGTATAGAAAGGCTATAGAAATTTACGATGATATACTTGAGGCTTTTCCTGCAGATACTAAAATACGAGAAATGAAGGCTGTTTCGCTGAGTAACATGAGACTATACACTACATTAGCGGCTCAGCCAGGAAGTACTACCTCAATGCAATACGATGTACATTACTTGAATGAAAAATCGATGCTGGAATTTTATAGTGTATTAGAAACTAACCCAAACAGTGTCATAGCATTAAATGGTTTGGGAGTAGGCTTTGGAAATTTTGGAGAGTACAATGAAGCAAAAACATATTTCGAAAGAGCTATAGAGTTGGATTCTGATAATCATATATCAAAAAATTATCTTGAATATTTAGAAAAAATTCTGAAAAAATATCCGTACACACCTACAGAAAAACCTACATATCTTTTAAAATCTGAAGCGAACACTATACCACATTGGATTAGAAGTAACGCAAGCTGGTGGGCTACTGATAAAATAAGCGATAATGACTTTATTTCTGGCATTCAATACCTTGTTGAAAATAAAATTATTAAGCTGAGTTCAGAAAGTGTTAAAAAAAATACTACAAATAATATTCCAGTCTGGATAAAAAATAATGCCGGCTGGTGGGCTACTGGAAAAATTCCAGATGAAGATTTTGTATTAGGCATAAAATTTCTTATTGAAAATGGTATAATCAAAATTGATGTAAAAGAAAACTCTGAATTAGTAAAAAAAGAACTGGAAAGAAAGGCCTGGAATTTTAAGCAATATCTAAAAAAAATACAAATTGACATAAAAAATGAGAAAAGATTCATCGAATATCCTAATCCAAGTAGTGAAGTAATGAAAAAATATTGGAAAGATTACCATAAGTGGAATCTTGATCAGTATCTAATGTTGCCCTCACATGCATTTCCTGATCCTAAAATCTATTTAGTTGATAACGTATACCATATTGAATACAATGTTTATGTTAACGAACAACCAAAAAGACTTCCTCTTGATCATGTTAGTACATTAAAAAATGCATTTGTATTTTGGGAAAGCGCTAAATTAACTGCAAGTGACGGTAAGACAGCAATTGTAAAATTTTACCAAGTAAATATAAAATCAGATGCAAATATTTGGGTGACGTGGGTTATGAGAAACCTTGGTGACGGCGTGCTTGGTCATGCAAATCTTGGTAAAGGTGTAGTTGAAGTTGCGCTTGGCGGCTACGGTTGTGATGGTACCACTCAGCTGTTTACTATTGGAACTGTTGAAACAATCATGAAACATGAACTTGGCCATTCACTTGGATTCAAACATGATACTGATAGAAACAACATTATGTATCCGTCAATCAAGAATGCTGACTACGCCTACTGCCTGCTAAGCTAATATACTGATACGAAAGAAAACACAAAAAATTAAAATTTTAAAAAAAATTAGCTTAACCTACCGACAAAAAACCATAATTTAGTAATAAAATCCTTATATGATAATTTTGCCTTATAATTATATGGATAATAATTCAGGTAAACAGCGATGCCCATCATGTACCAAAACTAAAATGGTTTTGGATGAAACCACAGGAGAGTTATTCTGTAGTTATTGTGGATTCGTGGAAACCGAAAAAATTTTGGAAGGTGGTCCAGAATGGCGCTCATTTTCAAATGATGGCGGAGATAGAAGCCGTGTTGGTGCTGGTACATCAATTACTATGCACGATATGGGTCTTTCAACTATTATCGGTGTACAAAACAAGGATGCAACTGGTAAACCGCTTGAATCATCTATGAAAAAATCTATAGAAAGACTTAGGACATGGGATAGTCGTTCACAAGCACATTCTTCGTCAGAAAGAAACCTTCGTCAAGCATTAAGTGAAATGGACAAACTGAAGGATAAGTTAACTTTAACAGATGCTGTTATTGAAAAAGCAGCTTACATCTATAGAAAAGCAATTGAACGAAAGCTCGTCAAGGGAAGATCAATTCACGGTCTAGTGGCTGCATGTATTTATGCAGCATGTCGTATGACTGAAACACCTAGGACATTGGATGACATAGCAATGGGAATTAATATCAAGAGAAAAGATGTTGCAAGAAGTTACAGAATAATCTTTAGGGAACTAGATCTCAAAATTCCAGTGGCAGATCCGGTTAAAGGTGTATCTAGAATTGCTAGTCTGGCTGGTCTTGGTGAGGCAACAAAAAGAAAAGCTCTCATCCTACTAAATAGGGCAAAAAAGATTGGCATGGTAGCGGGTAAGGATCCTATGGGAATAGCTGCAGCTGCATTATACCTGGCCTGCATTTCAACAGGAGGTAGTAAAACTCAAAAAGAGATCTCTATTGCATCAGGAGTTACTGAAGTGACGATTAGAAATAGATGCGTAGGATTAAAAAAACTATTGTGACAACAACCGGCCTTTAATTTTTTAATTATATCATTTTATCTCTGACAATACATCAGTTTCTTTACGTTTAGTCACAAAAAATATTCCTATTGTAATACCAAATTGATAAAATGCATATAGCATTATTTGAAATGTTGTGGGTACAAAATCGGTGAATTTTCCAAGTAAGGCAACAATGAGAACTATGCAGCTAATTACAAAAATGGAGTATCTAGCGATCTGATGTATGTTAGCAAATTTCAAAAATATTATCAGTGTAATTGAAACAAATATTGCAATAACGGCTCCAACTCCAGCGTTAATGCCCAATACATTAACAATTAAGGCAAGCACTTCTTCAATTGTCTCCGGAATAGTTAATTTGGATACTGATATTTTGACTGGTTCGGCAAATTTTAATACACCTGATATAGCATTAATTGAAAAAAGTGCTAGTAAAACAATTGAAACAGATCGTGCATGTTTTTTTAGGCTTGGAAAGCGGGAACGTATACCACGCCCCATTATTGCTCCTTGCAACAACCCAATTCCAATCACTACAGAAAAAGT
>Ga0315318_10000807_pt1 | contig 13230 bp, 16 predicted proteins | sample M1200m3416metaG_FD_203703 | JGI IMG/M metagenome (GOLD analysis project Ga0315318, IMG submission 203703) | Ammonia-oxidizing marine archaeal communities from Monterey Bay, California, United States - M1 200m 3416 | ecosystem: Environmental > Aquatic > Marine > Coastal | place: USA: California... | reverse complement strand
CTGATGCAGCTCCTACAACACTTGGTTTTCCTGTATGTGCCCAAGACATGAGCACCCAAGTGACTGCAGCCATACCAGTTGCTGTATTTGTAACAGTCCATGCGCTGACGGTAATGCCGTCTACCATTACTTCACTACCTGCGTTGAAGCCAAACCATCCAAACCAGAGTATTCCTGCTCCGAGGACTACCATTGGAATATTGTGTGGCTCCATTGGCACTTTGCCATATCCAAGACGTCTGCCAAGGACTAAGGCTCCGGCCAATGCCGCAAATCCTGAAGAAATGTGTACTACAGTACCACCTGCAAAGTCTAATGCGTACGATGGCGATAGTTCTGGATCGAGGTCTATTGCACCTCCTCCTATGTATCCGCCTCCCCATACCCAATGTGCAATTGGGTCATAAACGAAGGTTCCCCATAAGAGTACGAATATCATCAATGCGCTGAATTTGATTCTGTCAATCAAACCACCAATAATTAGAACTGGTGTAATGATTGCGAAGGTTGCTTGGAACATTGCAAAGAGTTGGTGAGGTACTGTACCTGGCCAACCTTGACTACAATAGTCTCCGTCCTTCATTTCATTCATTTGATAAGCATTAGACCATGTATCTGCACATGGACCTACTTCACCGAGAGGTGCCCATGCTGATACCATGTTGAAACCAACATAGTCTAGATTACCCATGAATAAGTTTGCATCAGAATCAATTCCGCCAAATGCTAGTGAGTATCCCCATAGGACCCATTGTACTGACATTAGACCCATTACAATTAGGGTCATACCAAGTACGTTGACGATGTTCTTTGATCTGGCTAATCCGCCATAAAAGAAACCGACTCCGGGTGACATGAGTAGTACCATTGATGTTGCTGTGAGCATCCAGGCTGTATCACCTGTGTCTATAAGACAAGGTAAATCTGGAACTCCATCGTCATCACTATCGTACCAACATTCGTTAGGATTTCCAGTGTAAATACCACTGGTTCCTGCGACGTATCCGTCCATACCGTCATCAACACTTTGTGCGAATGCTTGTGACATTGCACCAGTTGCTGTGATAGATACTGCGGCTACAAGTAATAGAGCATACTTGTAGTTTCTAGAATTCATTAGATTTTAACCAAATTGAATATTATTAAAGGGTTGAAGACTCCAGAATCTTTCAAAAAGTAAATTATTATATTCTAGTATATTGTGATAGTAACATAAAATATGAATATTATGTTAAAAGTGAGAACAAATGAAGCCTGAATCAAAGCCAAAATTAGCAATTTTTGATACATTCAAGACTAGAATCAAAGATTTGACAGGGGAAGCAAAAAGACAAAGAGCGATCATTTCGATTCTTGGAAGTAATGTGAATCCAGCTGAACGAACAAGAACCGGAATTTCTCAGAAAATAGCAAAAAAACAAGAAATTTCCTGGAAGAACATCTATTCAGGAATATTCAGAGATCTAGATGAGATCTTACTGCCTATGGAAATAGCAGAAGAAAATGGAAGATTGCCACTGAAGAGAGGTCCAAAAGCACTTCAAGAAAAAGGGATTCCATACTATCATTTAACAAAAAAGGGAATCCTAGTAGGATTAGCGATCAATGGAATTGAAGCAATGGGACCACAATTAAAAGAATTTTTTTCAAAATCTGATCCAATAGAAAAAGAGTTTGAGAAAATTTTAACTAAATTTATGACTGCAAGTCCAATTTTCACGTATTCAATATTCCAGAAATATGTCAAAGCATTTTGCGAGGATAAAATTAATGAGTTGCTTCCTTTTGATCTCTCGAAATTAAAAGATGTTTCAGATGAAAATCTAATTATTCAAAAAGAGGTTCTTTTAGCCTTTGTAAAACTGTCAAATCAAGAAAAAAAGGATATGACAGCATTTTTAGAGAAAATTACATAGAAATTTAGATCTAAATGAGATCGCCAAACATTAAAATCGGTTGATCGTTGAGATTGATCAAAATGGGTAGTTCTAAGAATGTCTATGCTTCTGTAAAAGCATACAGTAAAAGAGGAAAATTGCTTACAAAATCGGATTTTCAAACTCTCGCTGAAGCAAGAGATTTGGAAGAATTGATGACTAGAATCAAAAATACAGTGTATGGAGAGGCTGTAGCAGATGTTCAAAAGCCGTATACTTCTCAAAATATAGAGTCAGCATTAAGAAGTAAATTAGCAGATATTCATTACTCTATTGCAAAAACATCAGGTAATTCAGGAGTTTTAGATGCTTATTATATGAAATTCATTGTTTCAAATTTAAAATTAATTTTAAAAGGAAAAATATTAAACAAATCTCAAGAAGAGCTAGAAGTTCACATAAATCTTCATGCCGAGGAATTAATCAAACAAAGAGATGTCGTCATCAAGGCATTAGTTGCAAAGGATTTTGAAGAAGCTGTTGCAAGCTTAAATTCAGTTAAATTTGCAGATGAAATTGCCAAGGCTGCAGCCCTGTACAATGAAAAAAAGAACATTCAGATATTTGATACATATTTTGATAAGATATTGTTCCAATATTTGGCAGGCGCAATGAAAAATTATGCAGATAAAGATGCAGTAAAAATAGTTGCAATGGATATCGACTTTTATAATATTTTAAGTGTGATTAGAGGAAAATTCTGGGGATTACAAGAAGACCAAATTCAAGATTTGATCATTTCAACAAACCCACCTGCAAAAGAGTTACTTGGAAGGATGATGTCTGCTGCAACAATCAGAGATGCATTTAACGAACTGTCCAGTACGAAATACAAGAGTTTGGTTCCACAAGTTGAAAATGAATTAGATGCAATTGCCGAATTTGAAAGAGCATTTGAGATGTTCATTTATCGCACTTGCATCACATCATTTACCAAAATGTTCAGTTTTGCAACTATTGTTGGAATTACAAAATTAACATCATTTGAAGTCAGAAACCTAGCAGCAATTGCTTTTGCAATTGAGCAAAAAATACCAACAAAAACTACAATGTCAAAATTAATCCTAGAAGAAGAATAGGAATTTTATAATGTTTGATCTTTCAAAGAAGAAAAACAATGTTTCTTTAGAAGTTTTAATTAGATTAATTTGGGTAAGTTCATTTCTAGCCATGATTCTGACTTTACCCTCTTTAGGGTTATTTTTAGGGATTTACTACTTTACGGGAGAATTAATTATTGGGGCAATAATTGGATTTGGTGTTCATTTTGTTACTTTGGCATTTTCAAACAGAATTTCCAAATTTTTGACCAAAATTATGAGCTAAACTATAAGGGGTTAGACTACGAGGTAATTTATCATGATGGGAGATAGAGATTTCAGGACAATAATTCAAAGTGCATTGCGTTCAATAGGAAAAGAATTACAATTAGACATAGATTCAAAAAATATTCAAACTATTAATTTACAAGAAGTAGTTCAGTGTCTAAGACGCTCATATTTTGATAGAATTGATCCTGTAGAAATTGAAAGAAGAGGATTTAACGAGCTTCTTTCAGGGTTATTAAGAAAATTAGAGTATGGAAGTGATCCACAAGAATTTGAAATTGATGAAATTAAACTAAAAGGACAAACGGATATGCTGGTAGATGATGTCATCATGTTGTTCAGATCAGCACAAAATGAATTAGAAAATCCACTTGCTAATGATGTTCTATATCTTAATGCATGTTTATGGATATATGATAAAAACGAAGGAATTGTCGTTTACATAACTGGAGATAGAAAGGAAACAACATTTTCGTTAACACGGAATAAAAAAATGTTTGAAGAAGTAATTAGAAGAGTTCGAGTACTAAACAATCTCTTAAAAGAGCAAAAAGCTCCAATTTTAGAGCCTTCAACAGAATGTTCTGACTGTCAATATTATGAAAGATGTTTTATGAAAAAGAAGAACAGTAAACAAGTAGACATTGGAGAAATGTTAGGCTTGGGCAAATTTGGGCACCAAGATTAGAAAAACAAATGAAAAATATTACAAAGGAAATTCCTTTGATGGGTTAATCTAGTGGTTCTGGATGTCCTTTACCACGAAGAGCGAAACACACTATTGCTAATGCGATTGCGACTCCTGCTGTTGCGCCGAAAGCGGCCATTCCTGCTTCTGCCATTTGATAAAAAACAATCTTACGGGCTTTTATAAGATATGTCAATAATTTTTATCTAAAAACAAACTATCACAATTTTAATTTTTTATGATACTATTGCAGTTTATCTAAAAAATTCAAAAGGAACAGTATTTTCTTGTCCGCTTGTCATTGAACTTAGATTAAAGTATACAGTTCCATAAACCCACCATTTTGCACTGCCGGATTCACCATTATCATATTCAGATTCTAATGCATCCCATAGTTCCCCAGAAGTAGCAGTATTTTTTATAGTCATTTTCTTTTTTAGAACGATTGAGTTATCACCCAATAAGGTGTAGTAATTTGAGCCAAATTCTACCATTCCTTCAGGTCTACTTCCAATAGTTCCACCAGCAAGCTGCTCATAATTAGAAAAACCAGTTTCAAATAAATTGAAATCCATAGTTTGTATGATTACAGCACGTGGATTTGGATTAAATATTTCAAATGCAATTTCAATTGTTGCTGAACGTTCTGATATTTTTGTAACAGAAATGTCTGCCAGTTCAACTGTGACTAATTCGATGGCGGAAGCATTTTCAACAGCATCATTATTTCCTTGACCTGGAGCTGTCATTGTAGGGCCAATTACAAGAATACTACCCAGTATTCCAGCAAGTGCCAAAACTGCAATAAAAACAAAAATTTTAGGATTCATACTTAATTTAACCTCAAATATATCAAATATTAGATAGTTATTATACCATTCCAGAGGGGGGAAATTGTGCAATATTTTCAAGCAGTTCAGCAAGGAAAACAAAGAGCAGGTAAATCACAAATGAAAATGTTCGAAGTAGCTGGATTTGGAATGCTAACTTTAACAACAAAAAAAATTGAAGGTAAATTCTATCCAGTTGGAGAAGAAGAATTTACAGCTGTAATCAATTCAGAAGACGGGCATGTGGCAGTAATTGTAGATAAGGATGGATTTACAAAAGCCCAGTCAAAAGCCGTAGAAAGAGAAGAAGCAATTTCCATATTTAAAAAACTACGAGATTCAGGGATTTCTGAATATCCAAAAAATGAAATACAGATTTGGTCTCAAGCAAGGCCAACAATTCAAAACGAAGTTTAGTTATTTTTTGGAAGGTAGAATTATTTCGGTTCCAACGTTGATGCCTTTAATTGCTTTTTCAATAATTTTTGGATCGGCTTTTAGAATTCTAGTTTTAATTTTAGAGCGTTCTATAATTTTTAGAGCAACAATATCCATTAAATCATATCCTCCAGCAACAGAGTCTTCGTGAACTAGAATATTTTTTAAATTTTTAAGTTCAATATTCTTGAATTTTTTTGCTTTTTTGAATTTATTGGGATCCATGTCATAAACACCATCAACATCAGTAGCATTGAGAAATTGTTCAGCTTGAATTTTTTCAGCAATTAATGCAGATGTTCCATTTGTACTCTGGCCTGGATGTAAACCTCCAGCAACAACAATCAATCCGCCATTAACTGCGTGTTTAACTTCCTGTAAAGTGGTTGGGGGGTGAGAATATGCTTTATTTTTTAGAGCATAAATCAATAATTTTGCATTAAGTCTTGAAATTTCAATTCCTAATTCATCCAAAGTAGATTCATCAGCATCAAAATTTCTTGCATGTGAAATGTAATGTCTTGCTACAACTCCACCGCCAGCAACAACAACGGGTTGGCAAATTTTGCTGATTTTTATCAAGAAATCGGCATAGTTTTGTATGATTTTGGCATTATCCATTCCAAAAACTTTTCCAGACAGTTTTATGACAATCCTTTTTTTCATCTTAGATCACCTAGTATCGATTTTGCTGCAATTTCAACTTTTTTCCTGTATTTTTCGTGTGTATAGATTCTAAGTATATTCATAAAGCCAGAAATGGCTGAAACCACAGGTATTTTGGAAATAGGCATCTCTTTTGCAGAAGATTTTCCATTTTCATTGGAAATCAAGACTATTGATTTTGACTCATTTTTTGATGGTGCAAGCGGAATAGATGGAGTTACTGAACTGTCTACAAATATGTCATTTTCATCAATTTTAGATTTCTTAGAAAGTTCAATTCGGAGTTCATCAGTTCGGGTTTTTTTCAAATTTGATTGGTTTGTCAGTATTCTCTCAAATGCACATTTGAGTAATTTTCTATTTTGATAATCTTCAGCCAATTGTCTAGCTTGTTTTAGTTTAGAAGATTTTGAGGAAATAAGAGAAGATAAGACAAATTCGTCGGTTAGTTTCACATATTCATCAAGGTTAAGAGATGTGAAGCCAAATTCTTCATCAGACAATCTCAATGCTTGAATAAGCATTACTTCTGCAGCACGTACAGTTTTGTGAAAATATACAGCTTTAAACATTTGGTATCTAGAATGCATCATTGATTCAAAAGAATACAATGCTGAACGTTCCAATGCAATTTTTTTCTTATGTATACTAAGTGAATGGGTTATTCTTTTATGATCAACTTTTGCATGTTCAGCTCCTGTAAAATAACCATCTCTAAGTAGATAATCCATCATATCTGCACTCAAAGCTCCAGAAATAATTTCATTCAGATATTGAAGTTTTGATTCTCCAAATGCAATTTGTGTGATTAGTTTTTTGTTAAATCCAGTTTTTGATAATATGTCACCAATTTCAGAATTTAGAATAATTTTTTTTCCATAATCTTCATGTGAAATTTTTTTTTCCTGAATAACTTCTTCAAACAAATGAGAAAAAGGCCCATGGCCAATATCATGCAACAAACCTGCAAGACGTAGAATCTGAACATCGTCAGAATTTAGAAAGCCTTTCTCATTTAATGCAAATCCAGCCTCAGTTGCAATATGCATGACTCCAAGCGAATGTTCAAACCTGCTATGTTGAGCTGAAGGATAAGTCAGGTGTGCACCAGAAAGCTGTTTGATACGCCTTAGTCTTTGAAAAAGCGGGCTGTCAATTATCGGTAGCTCATAATCATAAACACGAATAAAATCATGTATTGGATCTATGATATCTAAATAATTTTTTTTCATAATCCTAATTTCTTTGAAAATGCTTTTAGAATTTCTTCATGAACTTCTAACTTAGGTTTAGATGCATCAATGATTTTCCAACGTTTTTTCTTTGCAGTACTACGGTAAATTTCAGATATCTTTCTTGAAAACTGTTCATTTTTTTCAAACTTGTCTCTTTTCATAATCTTTCCTTTTTCATTTCGTGGAGATCTTGAAAAAGACTCTTTTTGTGTAACATCCAGAAGGATTACAAGATCAGCCTTGGGCAAACCATTATCAAGACTCTCAAGCCATTTTTGCTTCAAACCGTTTGCTAATCCATAAACTAAGTTAGAGTGATAGTACCTGTTCATGATTAAAACAGAATTTTTTTCTTCTGATGCTAAAATTTCATCTAGTTTTTCCCATCTATTAGCGGCTAAAAGACAGTGAATCACTTGAGGGGGGAATTTACGTTTTCCATCCAAGTATTTTCTAATTTCTTTGCCAATTGGCGTATCATAATCAGGAAAATGAAATAGTTTGGTTTTGATTTTTTGTTTTTTCAAAGATTTTTCCAGCATAACTGACTGAGTCAGTTTTCCTGCTTGATCTCCGCCTTCAATAACAATAATCATAAGTTATCAAAATAAAGAAGTTAATTGATTAAAAATCTATCAAGTATGGAACTCGTCTGTAAAAATCCTAACTGCCAAATTTTGTTTTAAAATCAGAATAATTCCTCAATAATCAGGCACAAATTTAAGATTTAATACGCATGTGGAAAAATTGAATCTATGACTTGTACACATACTTTCAAAGGAGAGGGAGATCATATGAAATGTTCAAAGTGTGGTTATGTACGAGAATTTAATAAAATATCCATCAAACCAAAGATTCTCGTTATTGGATTAGTTGTGTCGGTAATGGTAGTGGGGGTAATATTGACTTTTTCATATTTTCCCAAAATTTAGTTTTATTTTTTAATTAATCAAGATTTATATCTAAAAATGAGGCACATTAACAAAATGGGATTGGTAAAAGAAGTAATCAAAGAAATTGGAAATAAGTCAAGGGAATTTTATGAATTTGTTTTGCCGCCAATAGACATGCATCTAACAGATGAAAGTCTTAAAATCATTATCGATGTTCCAGGATTTTCTAAAAAAGATATAGATCTAAGCTTGTGCGGAGACATACTTTCAATTAAGGCTGAAAAAATTATTGATGATGAAGATTTAAAGACATTGATTTCAAATCAAAGACCAAATAGAATTAATAAAAAAATAAGATTGCCAATTGAAGTTAAAGAGGGCGAAGAGAAAATAGAATCTGCAAAATATGAAAATGGTGTTTTAGTGTTAATTATTCCCGTAACAAAAAAATCAAAAAATATTTCAATTGAATAATCTAATACTTTCGCAATAATACTGAAATTCCCATTATAATCCCAGAACTCAACATTCCAAATAGTCCGAGAAGTTCATTTGATTGAAATAAAAATGAAGAGCCAACAAAAATTGCAGAAGAAAATATACTTCCACTAATCAAAACGACAGGTTTACGTTTTTTCATGTAAATTTGAACTTCATCCATTAATTTTTCCATATCAGAGCCAACTCTTAATGTAGAATTAATTGATTTAAGAAAAGTGTCAAAAGAAATTTTTAATTCTTCAACATACGCTCCTGTGATTAAATTTTCTTGTTGAAGAATATTTTTTAGAACTTTTACAAATTTGAAATCAACATCATGTGTTTTGTAAATCCCTTCAATTATTGAAGCCATTCTTAGGTACAATGCCAAATTTTTTGGCAAAACAAATGGAAATTTGCTCATAGTTTGATTTGCAAGTTCCATTAAGCTTTGTACTTCCATATCATCAGGTTTATCACCGTGCATTGAACGAATTGACAATTCTATCCCTTTCTCCATCACCGATCGATTATAGCCTGGTGTTAACATTTTGAGATCATCCATAGCAGAAACAACTCGAGGAGGATTCTTTTCTACCAAGGCAAGATATAATCGAATTAAATTTATTCTTGTTTTGTTATTAATTCGTCCAACCATTCCATAGTCATATAAAATTAATTTTCCATCATCAGTTACAGATATGTTTCCAGGATGGGGATCTGCGTGAAAAATTGAATGTTTAAGGAGCATCGTAAAAAACACCTGATGAACATCAACGACTAATTGTTCTCGATCAATTTTTTTCTCTTCTAAAGCATCGATGTTTGTGACTTTAATTCCAGGCAAATATTCCATGGTTAAGACATTTTTTGAAGAAAAATCATCAAAGACTGAGGGTACGATAACTTTGTTATTTTTTGCCATATCTTTTTTGATTTCTTTAAGATTTTTGGACTCATTGGTATAATCCATTTCCTCATGAATGGTTTCAATAAATTGTGTAAGCATAGTTTTTGCCGAATATCTCAGATTTGCATCAACAAATCTTAACGCAAGAGGCAGGATTTTTTTCAGAATTTTTAGGTCTTTTTCTACAACTTTTTCAATTCCAGGCCTTTTTACTTTAATGACAATTTGTTGGCCAGAAACAGAACCTCGATAAACCTGTCCTAATGATGCACCAGAAATTGAAATAGGATCTATATTGTCAAATTTTTCATCAATTAATCCAATATCTTTTTCAATTATTGGTTTAACTTGATCAAAGGGCGCTGCAGGAACACTGTCTTGAAGTTTTGATAGCTCTTTCAAATAGGGTTGTGGCAAAATATCGGCTCTAGAAGAAAGCCATTGTCCTAATTTTATGTAAACTGGTCCCAATGAAATAAAAGTTTCAAGTACCTTGTTAGCATTTTTTTCAAATTGATTTGAATCAATTTTACTTTTATTTTGACTGATCCATTTTTTTCTATCTTTACGTAATGCCAAAACAGATGGTAAAAGTTTGATTAAGATTTTTACAGTTCTAAGAGTATACATAAAATCACTCCAAATGTTTTTTGATTTTTTTAGTTGTTGCATACACCAAGTATCCAGAAATTAATGAAGATGCTAAAATATTAGACATAGAAGTTTTTTTGAATTTTTTATTAGAAAATTTTTTTCCAATCACCACACCTGTAAATATTCCACATGCAATTCCAATCAGAATTTCAGGAGCATCATATACCAAATGTCCAAGCGGATTAACTCTAGGATCAACTTTATCTGTATGTACAAGAAATTTATCATCATATTCTCTAATATGCAAATTGCCATATCGATATTGTTTTTTTGCACCATTTTTTTGGCCAAGATAAGTCTCTTGTGCCTCTTCAAGCATAAATTCACGTAATTCCTTTGGAACTTCAATTTCATCACCAGGCATGATATGAATATCCAATAATTGCTTATAATCCTAGATCTAAATGAAATTTGAGCCTAATTGCTTATTCTTTTAATTTTTGTTAGAATAAAATTTAAAGAAAATTAATTTTTTAAATTATCTTTAGTGAACATTAAAAAACTTGCAGCAAATGAAATCAACATTATAACTCCTGAAACATATGCGTAATTAAATCCGACATCAGGATGATCTTGTTGATGATAATGGTTAATCAAGAAAGTGATAACTAAAAAAATGACACCAATAAAAGTTAATTTTCGATGATTTAACAATAATTATCAAATAATGAATTGGTATATGAATTTAGAAAAAAATGTATTTTATTAATTAAGGATTAGATTCAATTTGAGATAATTTAATGATTATTTGTTCAAGTTCCAATTTATTTTCATTAATTACCTGATTGATTACATTAATCTCATCGTTTATCCGAGAAATATTAACATCATCAGAATTTTTGATTTGATTTTCTAAATTTTTTAGAATTTCTTGATTGTATTGATTGATTTTTTCTAGTTCATTTTTGTATTTTTGCAGATATTCATATTGATTAGAAATTTCTACATTTTTTGAATTTAAAATTAAACTAGCTGTGATGATAACACAACTCACGATTAATACAATAATTAAAAACGTAATAGTTAATCTTAATTTCATTTTATTTCATTAGTGCTTTTTAGATTTAAAATTAATTATTTATTTATCAATAATCCTACTTTTTACGCCTACGAATTACAAATATTGAAAAACCAATAATCAAAATTATTGGTATAATAATCATTGTAGGATCTAATGAGTCCCCTTCAAGGTTAGATGGTTCATCAACTAAAATGGCGGTATCGTAAGTAAGAAAAATTTCATCTCTAATGCTATCTTTGTATCGTACAGTAATTGTAATATCATGTTCACCATATTGTGGTTCTCCATCAAATTCTATAGGAACGTTAAACGGAACAGGTGAATCAGTGTCAATTTCATCAATAAACTGGGTTGTTTTTTTTATATTTGAATCTCCAACAGGTTCAACAGTAACAAAACCAAACAATGCATCTTCATTTCCTTCATTAATTATTTCACCAATAATCATTTGTGTGCCCGATAATTCAATGACATTAACATTGTATATTGACAAATCAATCAAGCCTTGAACAAAGAAATCTGCAATACGTGAAATAGTGTGTTGGTCACCATGTGCATTAAAATAAATAATTTCAATTGGTGCTCGAAGTGTTTCTCCTTTCAAAGATTCTGGGACATAAACCTCAAGCTCAATGTATTTTTTCTCACTAGGTTTGATTTCACCAACTTGCCAATTAGTGTTCAAAATTACAACATTCTCAACATTTGTTACGGACTGGGTTGTAGATGCTATTTCACTTTGTGTATTTTGTAATCCAATATCCACACTAGAAACTGGTGCAGTTCCATCGTTTGAAATTTCAATGATTACCTGATTTTGTTGCAAAGATGTAAGAAATGGATTTAATGCACGTACATTTATCACACTTTCTCCAGTCACTTTAAAACTAAAATTTTCAGACACGGTTCTAACTCCTGATTCTCTTAATCTAGAATAATCAACTATCACAGTTCCAGGATATTGCTGAATTCCAACTCCATCCTCTATATTGACAAAAAATGTTAAATGGAAATTATCTCCAGCATCAGAATTTGAACCTGCATCTGCATAAATAACTGAATTTTTCCCATCTGATGCTGAAAATCCGTATGGTAGGGATAATTGACCTCGGATTCCTGAAATATCTTGAGAGCCAATGTTTGCCATCACAACTGTGAATGGAACATTGTGATCTCCTGGACTTATCTCAAATTTTTCATCTATAAGTCCAAAATATGCATCAAGGAATTTAACGTCTCCAAATTTTCGCTCAAAAGGAGAGTCTCCAAACTCTCCCGTTATAGTTTGAGCATATGAATCATCAAGTACAAATGGAATTAATAACAAAGCTGCAAATGATAATAGTATTTTTGAAATCATTATACAGTAATCTCCATTGTTGAAGGTTCTTCTCCTTGAAATGCTCTACCATCTTTAATTGTAATAACTTTGTCAACTTTTCCAAAATGTTCTCTATCGTGAGTAACAATAACAAAAGTTTGGTTGAGTTTTTTTGCCATTGATTTCATTAAATCAACTATTAATTGTGAAGTAACTGAATCAAGATTACCTGTAGGTTCATCAGCTAAAACAATTGAAGGTTTATTGATCAAACCTCTTGCTATAGCTACTCTTTGAGCCTGTCCACCAGAAATTTTATTTGCACGTTTATGAATTTGAGTTTCTAGTCCAACTGCTTTTAGTAAATCTAGAGCTTGCTTTTCAGTAGTTAAATCAGTACCAGCAATTTGTCTTGGTAAGAGTATGTTTTCTAAAACTGAAAGATCTGTTAAAAGATTAGAGAATTGAAAAATAAATCCTAATTTCTTATTTCTAAATGATGAGATTTGACTATCATTAAGAGTGGTAGTATCAATTTCATCAATCAAAATATTGCCATTAGTTGGACTATCTAAAAGTCCAATCATATTCAACAATGTAGATTTTCCTGAACCGGAACTTCCAACAATTAAAACAACTTCACCTTGTTCAATTGAAAAAGATACATCATCAAGAGCTTTCACTTTGTTCTCACCATCACCATATATTTTGGTTAAATGATTGACTTCAAGTACTCTAGACAGTTCTCATTGCCTCCACAGGTAGTAATTTTGTGGCTCTATACGACGGGTATAATGACGCAATGATAGCCAAAACAAATGAAGTCAAA
>Ga0315318_10000804_pt1 | contig 13263 bp, 14 predicted proteins | sample M1200m3416metaG_FD_203703 | JGI IMG/M metagenome (GOLD analysis project Ga0315318, IMG submission 203703) | Ammonia-oxidizing marine archaeal communities from Monterey Bay, California, United States - M1 200m 3416 | ecosystem: Environmental > Aquatic > Marine > Coastal | place: USA: California... | reverse complement strand
AATTCGTAAGTATATTGATAGTTGAATTATTCTTAAACATTGATCTAACCCTCCATTACTTTTTGCTGGATATACCAAGTTATATTGATCCAAATAGCGCAATGGCTATTCTTACAATGCTTATGGGTGTTATTGCTGGTATAGGCATGACTCTAAAACTATACTGGAATAAATTAAAGCTAAAGTTATCTCAAAAAAATGATGATTAACTGTTTATTACTGACCATTTAAATTAATTTCTTTTAATAAATCAATTATTTCGTTTTTTGTTATTAGTATAGGGTTATTATCTAAATGTTTTTTATCTTCTAAAATTAATTCACTCGCCGTATTAAGATCTAAATTTAATGAAATCTTTTTAAAACTCAGTTTTTTTACAATATTTTCAAATCGCTTGTAGAAAACTGAATTATTAAATTTATGAGCAACCAAGGTAGTAAATGACAGTGCATGACCATGCATAATTCCTTCATTTGAATAAACATACGATAATGCATGACCTAATGTGGTAGAACTATTTCCGAATCCCAACCCAGTAAGTAATGAACCTAAAGCTAATTTCTCAAATTTATCATTAAGAATAGCATATTCTAATATATCAAAAGCAGTATTACAAAGGAATTTCGTATAAGGATTAGCAAGTTTACTATCATATGCTTCCGAGCATTGTGCACATGCATCTATTGCAGAATTTTTTATTACTTCAATAGGAGTGCCTTCAATAAAAGTAGGATCAACTATTGCAACATCTGCCAAAATTTTTTCATCATGAAAACTAGTTTTTTTTCCATCAACATTCAACACAGAAATTCTGGTAACTTCACTCCCAGAACCAAATGTTGTAGGTAACATAATTTTCTTTTTTCTCATTTTAAATGCCACAAATTTAGCAGCGTCTAACGAACTACCTCCACCTAAACCAATTATGATAGAAAAATTTTCATTTTTAAATTGCGAAATAATTTTTTCAACAGTTTCAATAGGTGGATTTGGCTCAACCTCATCAAATATTGAAAAATTTTTTATTTTCAGATAATCGATCCATCCTCGAGAAATTGCACCTTTTGAAGTGATTATCAAGCTGTTAGATGGATAATGATAGTTGCGTGCAGCTTTGGTACCAAAATGAATTGAAGGTGGTTGGATGATTTTCCACATAATCACAAATAATGAGGATATTTTTTATAATTACTTGTTGGATTTTTTATTTTGTCAAAATATGAGGACGTGCGTTAATAATACATTGAGCAACAATTGGCAAGAATTCTCTAATCCAGGTATATTCTATGAGGTAGATACAATTGAGATGGGTTCTGAAAGTGAAAAATTACTAAAATCAAATTCTTCTTATTTTCTTATTAGATTTGATAGCTAGTGATATTGATATAGATGCATAAAAAATAGGAAAGCGTGAAACAGCGTAAAGGTTTTCGTGGTTGGTTTTATTTTAGAACAGGGTGGTCAACCTATTTTGTATTTATTCTTGCAGCAATTAACACTCTAACTGTTACTTATTTTCTAGCAGTTGATAATTATCCATTATTGAAAGTTATTTTCCCAACTTTTGAACAATACACTCTGATAACAGTAAGTATTGGAATTCCTCTACTTATTCTAGTTGGATATTTTCATTTCAAAAGATCTCTTGCATTTAAATCTGAGCTGGACATTCAAACAGAAAGTAATCCGTATTTAAGTAGAAATACGGTTAATGCAGATTTAAGTCTAAAATTGAATTTAAAATTAATTTCATTATTATTAAAGATGTCAACTGGCGAAAAGATTGATAAAAATGAGATAGATGAAATTGGAAAGTTACATCATGATATTTTAAAATTTGTTGATGAACGGAATTTTAAAAATAATTTAGATATTGATTTTCTTAAAAAAGAAATCAGTAAACTTCATTATACTGATTAGTAATATTAGAAATGTAACATGCCAACAAACATTTTATTCATTTTAGTTGATGGATTAAGAACTGTTCAATGTTTTGGGTATATTTAACCATCATTAATAAAATAATTATGCCTGAAAAGAATTCTCAATCCATGGGAATCAAAAATGATGAAACTGTCACGACAAAATCAAATGTTTTGAAATTCATCCAAAAAAAAATTAGACTATCAAAAATTGAAAAAATTTATGACTTTCGAGTAATTGATTGGCTAGAAGATCCTACAAGTATACTCAATAAAATCACGAGTGGTTTTAAATCAAAATATGTGATTGTGCGTAGTTCTGCACTTGGTGAAGATTCTATGGATGAGTCATTAGCTGGAACATATGAAACAATTCAAAATGTGAAACCATCTTCAAGGAATTTGCTAAAATCGGCAATAAACTCTGTAATCAAATCATATCATGATAAAGGTAATTTCGATAATAATAATCAAATATTAATTCAAAATCAAACATCTGAAATTGTAAAAAGTGGAGTAATTTTTTCAAGATCTGACTCGTCTGGCAAGCCATATTATACTATTAATTATGAAACAGGTGCAACCACAGATGGTGTTACTAAAGGAAAAATAAATAACGTTGTAAAAATTTTCAGAAAAATCAATTTGAATACATTACCTATTCATTGGAAATTATTGATTAAATCTGTGAAAGAGATAGAAAAAATTCTAAAAAACAATAATTTAACTATTGAATTTGGCATTAAAAAGAATCATCAGATAGTAATTTTCCAAGCAAGACCTAATACCATCTATAAAATTACTGAAAATCCTCACATGGAAAAAAATGTAAAAAGAATTATTGGTCAGAATAAAATTCGTTATAAGAAATTTGTAAAAAAATACTCGCAGTATGATACATGTTTATTTTCAGACATGTCAGACTGGAATCCTGCCGAAATAATTGGCCACAATCCAAACACCCTTGATTATTCGTTATATGAATTTCTTATAATGAATGATGTATGGCTAAATGGCAGAAAAAAAATTGGTTATCAAAATGTTGAGCCATCTAAATTGATGGAAAAGTTTGGTAATAAGCCGTATGTTAATGTAATCTCAAGTTTTAATTCAATGATACCGGATATTATTGAAACAAAAATTAAAAAAAAATTAGTCAAATTCTATATGAAAAAATTATTGGATAAACCTTACTTACATGATAAGATAGAATTTGAAATTTTATTTTCTTGCTTTGATCTAACTTTAGATTCTCGTTTAAAAGAATTAGAAAATCATAATTTTTCAAAAAATGAGATTGACACTTTAAAAAAACAATTAATTCAATTTACTAATAAAATTATATCAGATTTTAATAATATTTGTGACTGGTGTGACAATTCAGTAGTAATTCTACAGAGAAACCGCTTGGAATATTTATCTATGCTAGAAAAAACATCTTGCAGTCATAATGATATTTTGAAGGCTATTCAAAATTTGTTAGATGATTGTAAGCATCTTGGAACTTTACAATTTTCTACTATGGCCAGAATTGCTTTTATTGGTTCTGTGATATTGCAAAGTTTTGTTAAGCAGGATTATCTGAATGATCATTTTGTAGACGACTTTATGAATTCAATAAAAACACCATTATCTGAATTTCAGGCTGATGTAAATGAATTTAATTCTGGTAAATTAGCGCGAGATAAATTTTTAAGAAAATATGGACATCTTAGGCCAGGTACATATGATATCACTGCCACGCGCTATGATCAAGATGATTCATTTTTTAATGAAATAAAATTCCAAAGAAAAAAATCAAAGCATAAAAAATTTGATTCCAAAAAAATTAATAGAATTCTAAATGATAATGAAGTAATTCTAGGTAACATAGATTTTCTTCATTTTGTAATGACCTCTCTAACAAAAAGAGAGGAATTAAAATTTGAATTTACAAAAAATCTAAGCGTTGTATTAGAATTACTGGCAGAATATGGCAAGATGTTAGGAATCACTAGGGAGGAATTATCTCACGTTGATATATGTAATATATTGAAATTAAATAAGAATGTAAAATCAAAAGAATTGATTTCCAAATTTTTATCCAAAAAAATAAAATCTAATATTACAAAAAAAATAATCAATGATCAATTAATACTTCCACCAATAATATCATCACCCAAACATTTTGAAGTGATCGATTATTTTATTGCCCACCCAAATTTTATAACTAAACGATCAATCACTGGAAAATTGGTGAAACTAGATCATTCAAAAAATGAACGGGACATTGAAGAAAAAATAGTTTTGTTAGAAAATGCTGATCCTGGATTTGATTGGATTTTTTCAAAAAATATTTCTGGACTAATTACTAAATATGGTGGAGTTGCATCTCATATGTCTATTAGATGTGGTGAATCAAAAACTCCGGCCGCAATAGGATGCGGTGATATTTTTTATGAAAAATTATTAAATGCAGAAATGGTAAAATTAGACTGTAAAAATAATGAAATTTTAATTTTAAGCAATACGGTTGATGATGAATATGCAGAGGTTAGAAAAACGTTAAAATCAATTGGCTATATAAGGTAGTTATTATTCATAAACAAAAATTAAATAAAAAAAAGTATGTACTTTTTACATGCGTCCTAATATTGGTATCTCATTACGAATTACATACGCAAAAGATTATGACGAAAAAAGAGATTCATTGAGTCATGATTGGCCAAAATTAATGGAAAAACTGGGTGTAAACATAGTTTTTATTCCAAATTCATTAAAAAATGTCCACTCATATTTGACTGAACTGAATCTTTCAGGATTCATTATATCTGGTGGTGATAATGTTGGGGATGACGTGGAACGCGATAAAACTGAAATCGAGATGATAAAATTTGCAACTAAAAATAAAATTCCTTTATTTGGTGTTTGTAGAGGAATGCAAATAATCAATAAATTTTTTGATGGTACAGTTAGTGTTAATGAAAAATCAAATCACGTTGGAAAACATCACACCGTCAACATAGTAAATCGAAACTTCTTCAGATTCTTTAAAAATAGAAATGCCAAAGTTAATTCATTTCATAATAATCTAATATACACTGAAAATCTAGGATGTGATTTAATCCCATTTGCTACTGTTTCTGGAGATGGAACTGTTGAAGGATTTTTTCATAAATTTTTTCCGATAATTGGGGTGATGTGGCATCCTGAAAGGCGTACTACCCTAGAAAGTAAAACTCTCCTAAAACATTTTTTTGTTAAAAACCCTTTATTTATACACTAATCTTGAAATCGCCATGAATAAAACACCTTATCAATATATTCAAAATGATCTATTAACTACTCCTCAGAAATATCAAATGTCAAGTTATGATGGACCTGATTTTTTAACTTCATATCAGTTTTCGCGAAGAAAAATTATTACTGAACTTGAAAAAATGCCTGATTTCATTCCATATTCTGATAATTTATTTTCTACACAACATGGTTTTGATGCATGTATGATAATAAGCAAAAATAAATTTTCTACTAACGAGTTATACCATTCTATAATTATTGAATTAATTAATAATCCTAGAAATAAACAAGTAATACCCATCATAGATAAATTCCTTAAAAAATTTGAAATCAGAAAAAAGATTTTTCTGCATTATGATTATGAATTTAATAAAATAGGTGATGAATTTAAAGAAATACAAAATTACATTTTATTATCTTTTTTATGTTTAATTCGATATCAAGTCACATCAGATCTAAAATATCTAAATACATTTTTGAAACTAAATGACACGATTTGTTCAGTAAAAAATTTAGTTGTGAATAAAATTGACATTTCACTGTTTCATTTTCTACTCATGTCTGAAATGAAATATGTTTTAAAATTATTAGATGGATTAGGTATATGGTCGGAATAATATTAACATCTGATAATAGGTCAAAAGCCTATATTCAAAAACTGATCTCAAATAAAATAAAATTAGAACATATAATTCTGATGAATAAAAAAATTAAAGAAAAATCTTTCTCAGAAAACGAAATAAAAATTTCAAAATCATATGGATTTGATATCTCTGAATCAGTGATTCAAACTTTAGTTAAAAATAACCTTACTTACAAGGAGTTTGATTTTATAGATATCAATCATCCAGAATTAATAAAATATGTTTCAAAAATTAATTTAGATTATTGTATTTTTGCTGGCGGTGGGATACTAAAAAATCAAATATTGAATCTTAGTACAAAATTCATTCATCTTCATCCAGGAATTGTACCCTATTATCGTGGCAGCACTTGTTTTTATTATAGCATTTTAAAAGATGATAATTGTGGAGTATCCGCATATCTTATGGATGAAAATTTGGATACAGGCGATCTGATTTTACAACTTAATTTTCCAAAACCATCTCATGTCTATTTGGATGATATATATGATCCACACATTAGATCTGAAACTCTTATTGCAATATTTAGAAAGGAATTATTACTAAAGAAAAAGTTTCAAAAACAGGATGAATCAAACAATTTTCCTTTCTTTATTATCCACCCTGTACTGAAACATATTGCCATTCTTAGATGTGTAAAATGACTTGTTCATTCAAACGTATCTTGTATCATCTGTTTATCCAAGACAAAAGTTGTTTTTTTAATAATTCTTGTATATGCGTTATTTTTCCGTAGATGTTATTTTTTTCAAGTGGATCATTTTCTAAGTCAAACATTCTCCATTCATTTGGAGTTTTAAAATACATCAGTTTGTATTTTGGTGTTTTGATACAAAAAACATTTGGTTTGTCGGGTGATGGAAATGGTCCCTGTAATCCACCTGTTTCAGAAAAAACATGTTTATTTTCAATATCATGCTCAAAATTTCCTTTTAAATATGGTTCCAGAGTAACTAGTTTAGATTTATGTTTAATGCCTGCTAGGTCTAAAATTGTAGGAAAAATTTGAATTGAACTAATCAATTTTTTACAAACATGATCTTTCATAATATCCTGTCCTATAACTAAATGAAATGTTCTTATTGTTTCTTCATAAGTAAATACACCATAATTTCTTTCACCAAATCTCTCACCAACACCTGTACCATGATCTGAAAAGAAAATTATTATTGTGTCATTTAGTTTATTTGTTTTTTTGATTAAGTTTAGAATTTCTTTTGCATATTTTGCTGAATGTTTAAATGCCAAATCAAAATTTGACATATTCTCTTTTTTCATTTTATAAAATTCTTCGTCATTCCACTCAAATTCCTTCAAAACTTCTGATACTGTGATCATATGTATATGACTAAATTGGAGAAACGTAAAAATTGGTTTTCCACCAGATTTTTGAAAGCTTTTTAATATCAAATCTGAATGTCTCTCTACCAAATCATCATTGTATTCATCATGAGACTGGTGTATATCAAAACCTCTAGGTGAGATAACCTTGTCTGATATTAAATCACATGATGTAAAATATCCGTTTTGTTGAAGAATTTCTGGAAGTATTTGTACGTCTTTCTTTAATCTAAACATCTTATAATATGCATCTACACCATTCTCTTTACCAAATAACCCCGTAAACATAGAATTAATCGCTGGAAATGTATAAGGATATGCTGCAATAATGTTGTCAAACAAACATCCTAATTTTTTTAATTTTCTAAAATCTGACGATTCATCTAATCTATCACATCTTGCACCATCTAACAATACAAAAATAATATTTTTGCTCATAATTATTTTTCCAAAGAAATAAGTTTTTGTATGTTATTCTCTTTTTTTAAATTGTTATACAAATCATAATCATCAATCGTATCTAGTTCTAACCATCCACCATTTATGGGAATAGATGTTAATTTATAACCAGCATGAATTAATCCTTGCAATAAATCAGTCATGTATGATTTTTTAAATGGTATTTTTTGATTGAGTGGATTTTTACCGTGCCTAGATTTTTCTTTACATAAAAAATAAAATTCTTTCAAATTTTGTATACCATCTTGCTCAAACTTCATTAATCCGATATATTGACCCCTTATTTCCTCAATATCCTTTACTTTTTGACCGATATCTATGATACTGCCTTCAGAATTTAATTTCAGGCTTTCTACATCTTCTTTAATGTTACTCATTCTTATTGACCAATATTCTTTCCAATTCTGATCAACAACTATTGAAATTTCACTTTTAGACAAAATCAGTTTATCTAAAACTTTTTTTTCAAAAATTATATCTCCGTATGAAATTATGGTGGACCCATTTAATTCATGTAAAGCGCAAAACAATGTTTCAACCATATTTGTTGATTTGTAGTTTTTGTTAACATAATATTTTATTCCTGAAAAATTTATCATTTCTCCCTTATGGCCTTTTATCACAGTGATGTCGTTAATTCCACATTTTCTGAACGTCTCTATTTGATATTCCAGTAGACTCTTTCCAAATAACCTAACCATGCTTTTTGGGCAATTTTTTGTTAAATGTTTTAATCTTTTTCCTTCACCTGCTGCAAGTATAATTCCCTTTATATCACTCATATCATTGTCACTTTTTAGGAATCAAAAATCTTCTTTCAGTAGATCTACAACCATCTACGCTTATTTCATCAAATCCTTGATAAAATTTTCTTTTCCGTACATAAATAAATGAATCCCAATTTTTTTCTTGCACATTTGTATATTCAAATAATTTTTTATGTAAAAGGCTTAATTTATTATTCATTTTATGATTTCTTATTGTTTTCATAATTTCAAATACTTTGCATAAAACGCTCTTTAATCCTTATAGGTGAAATTTTAATTCGTTCGCTTCTTTGTCCTTTACTTTGTTGAATTTTTACTAGAATCATTATAGGTCCTTTCAATTTTTTGATTTTACGAATGATTTTTAAAAAATTATTTTGATCTTTTGCTATGTATACATGGTTATAATTACACGCTTTTGCAATTTTTTCAATATGAATAAGATTAGAATTTGTTGGTTGACTTCCGGTCGATTCATGAACAGAATTATCAAAAATAATATGAATTAGGTTCTTAGGTTTTTGACTTGATATTGTTGTCAATGAGCCAAGATTCATTAAAATATTCCCATCCCCATCAAAAACAAAAATTCTTTTTTTCGAATTTTTTAATGCTACTCCTAATCCTATTGATGATGCAAGTCCCATAGACCCTATCATATAGAAATTACTGTGTTTATCACAAACATTGAATAAATCTCTACTAATGTACCCATTAGCAGAAATTATTGGTTGATTTCCTATTTCTTTTATTGCAATCTCTATTGCTTCTTTTCTAATCAACAAACTCCCTCGGTACAATTAGTGCACATGTATGACCATTCTTACTTTCTGCTATTACCCAATTACAACATTCTTTCCAGTTATTATCTCTAATAATTCTAGATTTCAGTCCTAGAGATTTTATTAATTCTGGTTGAATCTTTCCAATTTTTTTATGTTCTGGGGCATCATTTTTTTTATACCCTCTCCAACCAATCAGAAAAATTAATGGAAATTGGTATAATTGTACTAATGATGTGATTGTACTTAGTGAATTTGCAAATCCTGCATTCTGTAAAAATATCAATGATAGACTTTTTGATAATAACATTCCTGTTGCTATTCCAATTGCTTCTTCTTCTCTTGTTGCAATAAGAATTTTTTTCTTTTTTAATCCTTGTTCAATGAAATGCTTTAAAGTAGAATCTGGTACTCCGATAAAATTTTCAATCCCATTATTAGATAAAAAATCAAACAGTTGTTCTTGATTTAATTTTTTCAATTAATGTGACCTAGTTTTCTGAGCTCTTCATCTAATTTCTTTTCTTTATTTTTTATATCATACATTTCTTGTAGTTCAAAAATATCTTGCATTGTAGACATCTTATCTTTAATATCTGATATACTATCTGCATTAATCATATTATCAAGTAATCTAGTCATTGCTATGTGAGCAACACGTAATGTTTGATTAGCGTAGATTACCATTTTGATTTTATGTGATTCTAGTTCTGAAATTTTTACACTGTCATATGTTGTGGGAACAACCACTATTGGTACTGAACCTTTCCAGGAATCCGTAAATTCAAATATTTCATCAGGTGTTTTTTGCTTAGAATGAATTAAAATTGCATCTGCGCCAGCGTTTTCATAGGCAGTAGCTCTCTTTAACGCTTCATTCATTCCGGCACCAGAAATTAATGCTTCAACTCTAGCCATAATTATTAAATTTTTATCATTTCTTGATTCTTTTGCGGCTAATATTTTTGCAACGAATTCTTTTTCTGATAACAAATCATTTTTTCCATCTTCTAATAGGCTATTCTGTTTTGGAAAAGTCTTATCCTCAATACAGACTGAAGAAATTCCAGCATTTTCGTATTTTCGTATCATATGACGAACGTTGTTAGGTCCACCGTAGCCTGTATCACAATCTGCAATAATTGGTATTTCGCATGTTGCTGCCATACTTGATGCAGCATCAAAAAATTCTGTCATTGTTAGAATGCTTGCGTCAGGTAATGCATGTACAGCAGAAATTGCAAAACTTCCTGCCCAAACTGCATCAAATCCACTTTTTTCCACCAATTTTGCAGACATAGCATCAAATGCGCCTCCTACCTTGATAATGGAATTTCCTTCTAATTTTTTACGCAAAATTTCATTCTTTGACATTTTTTAATATTTTATGAGTTTAGACTAGGTATTAAAAACATTCCACGAAATTTAACTTAAAATATTATCTGTGTATTTGCATACATAAATAATTGATCAGTATCATTTTGGTTGAAAGTGAAAAATAGCTTGAACACGATTTAAAAATTTAAAATATTCCTACCAAATAACTATATACAGTATTTGACTTGGAATTATATTGATAAGTTTTAAAAATGCAAGATTGCTTGTTATAGCTCCACATGCAGATGATGAAGTTCTTGGCTGTGGAGGTTTAATTTCAAAAATTAAGAGTGATGGTGGGAAAGCATTTGTATTAATTTTTAATATTGCCTCTATTGAAAAATATAATAATAAAAAATTCACAGAACTTAGAAAAAAGGAAGCGTCTGCTGCTATGAAATTTCTCAATATTGATAAATACGATGCAATTTTTGATTCTCCTGATGATAATAGATATTTAGATGCTAAACCACTTCATGAACTAATTTCTAAAATTGAAACTGAAAGTAAAGTTTCTCTTGCAAAAATAAAACCTACAATCGTTGCAATACCTTCAGTTAATTCTCACCATCAAGATCACATTCATGTATTCAAAGCATGTATTGCTGCACTAAGACCTTTAAACAAACCAATTACTAATGTTGTAATTTCATATGAAGCACCAGAACATAGTAGATGGTCAGCTTCTGGAGTTTTTCAACCTAATTTGTATATAGATATAGAAAAACATCTAACACGTAAGATTTCTGCTTTCTACAAATACAAATCACAGGTAAGAGTAGGTGGGCGTGATAAACATACTATTAAAAATCATGCAGAGTATAGAGGCAAGGAAGTTGGAAGGAAGGCTTGTGAGGCATACTTTGTCCATAGGTTGATAAAATAAAAACTAACATGTCGTTAAGAATATTAATGTCTAATTTCAATTTTTAAATCCTTGACTTCAACTAAGATCTTTCCATGGAGTAGAACTTAAAGTATTTTTTGGTAAATCTTTCAAACGATTTTCGTTTTCCAAATACCACTGAATTGTTTTTTGTAAGCCTTCAGCGGAATTTATCTTATGCTTCCAACCTAGCTCTCTACGGATTTTTGAAGAGTCTAAACTATATCTTAAATCTTCTCCAGGTCGGCCTTCTCCAAATTGTAAATTACTTAGAGGTTTATCTAAAAGTGTTAGAAGATTTTTTACAAGTGTCAGAACATCAATCTCATTAGATGCGGAAATATTGTAAGATTCTCCAGATTTTCCTTTTTGTAATGCTAGCATTACGGCTTCACAATGATCGTCTACATATATCCAATCTCTAATACTTTTACCAGTTCCATAAATTGGAACTTTTTTATTTTGTTTGATTAGAGCGATTGCCTTTGGTATTATATCAAATTCAACATGTTGCCTTGGTCCATAATTATTGGTACATCTAGTAATCACAACATCGCAGCCATATGTCACAAAATAGGAATTTACCAATAATTCAGCTGCTGCCTTTGTTGCGGCATAAGGACTGGACGGATTAAATTTCGAAGTTTCAACAGCAGAACCATTTTCAATGCTTCCAAATACCTCATCAGTAGATATATGCACAAAACGTTTTTTCTGATTCCTGATTATATCAAGAATTGTATAAGTACCACGAATATTTGATTTTAAAAAAGGATCAGCATCTGCAATACTTCTATCTACGTGACTTTCCGCTGCAAAATTTATCACAGCGTCACTCCTAGAAATCAGATCCTCCATTAATTTTCTGTTAGTTATGTTACCTTTCACAAATTCATAATTTGGCACATTTTTTACTTCAGTTAAATTTTCGTGGTTTGAACCAAGCAGTTCAGCATCAACATTTATGATCTCAAAATCATCATAGTTTTTTAAAACATGTAATATGAAATTACTTCCTATAAAACCAAGTCCTCCTGTGACAAGTAGTTTCATGATCCACACAAATATTATCTATTAATAAAGAATAGGTATAATTTACAACATTTATTAGAAAATCTCACTTTCAAATTTTTCTTTCACGCAGTAGATAGGCACTCATCATTTTTTGAATTTTTTCTTCAAAGTCAAAAGGTTTGTGGCGTGTTTTTTTGATAATTTTGGATGGTAGTGCAAGCGGAGAATTTGGATAAATTTTATTTTTGTTTAAAAATTCAATTTTACCTTTTCTTTGACATACATTGTTTCCTATACTTGAAATAATTTCTGCTACATTAATCATTTTTTTTAACTTTCCAGTAGAAATATTATAAATTTCTCCAGGAGATTCGTTGACAAGATTTTTAATATAATATATTAGATCGTCCTTAGATAAATAATCAACTAAATGATTTCCATTTCCATGAACTGTCAATGGTCTATCCGAAAAAATATTTTCAATGAATTTTTCAACTGTACCAGGGTTTCCAACTTTTATGAGACTCCCATAACCAAAAACATTTGAAACTCTTAGAATTGTTGACTTAATATTATTCATTTCTAAAATTTGTTCCTGCTTAAGTCTTAGTTTACCATACAATGTTTCAGGTCTTGGAATAGTTCTTTCAGTACAATTGTTATCGGGATAAACAAATACTGAAGATAGATGAAAAAAATGTATATCAAAACCATTTAGTTCCTTAACTAAATTTGAAAATTGTGTTGTGTTTATTTCATAAAATTTAGTTGGATCATTGATGCAACCAGCAA
>Ga0315318_10000803_pt1 | contig 13269 bp, 12 predicted proteins | sample M1200m3416metaG_FD_203703 | JGI IMG/M metagenome (GOLD analysis project Ga0315318, IMG submission 203703) | Ammonia-oxidizing marine archaeal communities from Monterey Bay, California, United States - M1 200m 3416 | ecosystem: Environmental > Aquatic > Marine > Coastal | place: USA: California... | reverse complement strand
AGTAAAGGTTCACGTAATCGATCGTCACTTTTAACATACATAGGCAACATAGTTTTTGGATTACTTTTTGTATATGTTAATAATCTTGTACCTAAACCACCTGTTGTGATTACTGCTGTTCTCAGCATTATAACAAATATAATTTTTTAGAGGTAATTAATCATTTGACCGTTCATTTATTATATCTAGCAAATTAAAATTGTGTTAAGAGATGAATGTACCTCTTTTTGAACCTTCATAATATATTGCATTATCATTATTTTGTGATTCTGGTACAACATTTTCAAACTCCTCAATTGCAAAATTCATGAGAGACATCTTCTTTCTATACACTTTTTCAGATATTTCATCAAATAACTCATGACATTCTAATTTTACAAATAATTTTTATTAATAATTTAACTTATCTGCCATTTTTCAAAGATTTTGCATGTCCCTCATTTCTGATAATTCCTTGGTTAATGCGTAAAAGTGATGGTTCTTTTGCAAGTATTTTTAATACAGTATTTGTTGAAAACAAAGTTTTTGGTTTCATCTGAAAATATATTTTTTTAACAAAATCTAAATCTCGTTTTTCATCAACAGTCCAACGGAGATGAGATAAATCTTTTTTGTTTCTGTAATTAAAAATTTTAAATTTATTGGAATTTTTTGTAATATATGAAGTAACGTGCTCCCTTTCTGAACTCATTTTTGCATATTTAGTAGTTTTTTTTAGTGCTGAAAATGCAATTATTTCAGTGTCTAAACCATCTGGGAATGTAGGTGGTTCTCTATTTGTTACATAATCATAATTATTTTTTAAAAATATTTGCAACATTTTTTCAACTAATAAAGGATCAATTAATGGACAATCACTTGTTATTCTTAATATTGGATCTGCATCATACTGTATAGCACATTGGTAATGCCTATCTAAAACATCGTGTTCACTTCCTTGAAAAGCAAGTATTCCATTTTCTTTAGCTATTTTTAGAAAAATTCTATCTTCTTTTTTTTGTGTTGTAATTAAAATTATCTGTTCAACAGATTTGATTTTTTTTACTCTATTAATCATATGCCAAATAATGGGTTTTCCTTCAATTTTTTTTAGAGCTTTTTTTGGTAGACGTGTAGAACTACTCCTAACTTGAATCATTACAGTGATTTTTTTTTCAACCATTTTTTTATAAGCAGTTTACTTAGATAATAAATATTCTATTTTTACATTCATGAAAAATATATTATACAAATATCCATGATATAATTATTTAAATCAAGAATTTCTTAAATTTTTATTCTAATAAATTAAATTATATCATTCCAATGAATTGAATCATCTATTTTGATATTTTTGTTTAATTTCTTTCCAATAATTTGGTCTAGATATTTAGGTTCAATTCCTTCTGCAGGTCTTTTAATGGATAACATTTCTTTTGAAAGTGTTTGATTTTCTGATAAATTTTGGTTTGCAGTGATAGATGTTCTAATAAAATATCTTCCTTCTATTTCAGAGGGTTGAGGTATTTTTTTTCCACTGCCTTTAGTTTTTTCAATATTTCTGATTTGTGAGATTAATGTTTTTAATCCCAGTGGATCAATCGAAAAGAAATGATCAGGCCCGTCCATTTTTTTGTCTAAAGTAAAGTGTTTTTCAATAATATTTGCACCTAAGCTTACTGCAACTAGATCTACCAATGTAGATTCTCCATTATCAGAATAACCTATTGGAATATGAAATTTATCTCTCATAGTAGAAATTGCATCTAAATTTGCTTCATCTGGTTCTGTTGGATAATGAGCAATACAATGCAATAATGCAATTTTATCATTACCTTCATACAAACAATAGTTTACTGCCTCTTCAACTTCACTCATTATTGATAGACCAGTTGATATAATCATTGGCACATTCATTTTTGCAATATGTTCTATCAATGGTTTGTTAATTAGATCAGATGATGCAATTTTAAATGCAGGAACTCCTATTTGTTTTAAATAATCTGCACTTTCAATATCAAATGGAGCAGAAAAAAAAGTTATTCCAACTTGTTTTGCATAATCACTTAATTCTCCAAATTCTTCTTTTGCCAGTTCTGCTTGTTTAAATAAAGGAAAATATTTGTTGGATTTTTTAACAAAATTTTCTGTTGTAAAAGTTTGAAATTTTATTGCATTTGCACCAGAGTTATGTGCTTCTTCAATTAATTTTTTAGCTAATTTAATATCGCCATTATGATTTAAACCTCCTTCAGCAATAAAATAAGTAGGGTACGGAATTCCTATTTTTTCACCATTAATTTCAATTGTATTATTCATAATTGTCATGTAATATTGAATGTTTAAAAGATCTATTTTAAAACCTTGTCAGATTACCATGCAGTCCAACCACCATCAATAACAAGATTTGAACCTGTCATGTAGGATGATACATCAGATAATAGAAAGATCAAAGCACCAATGGAAAAAAATTAACTAGAAACATTGAATATCACTTGATTCTAAAATAAGAAAATGAAAATAATTCTTACTGGAGGTTTAGGTTTTATAGGCACTGCCTTGATTGAAAGAAAGTCCAAACATCAATTTATTGTATGTACAAAAAATGTAAAAAAAAATATGGAAAAATTCAAAAATGTTATTTTTGAAATAGTAAAAATTGAAAGTGAAAATTTTTCTGATGTGATTAAAAAACATAAACCTGATTTGGTTATTCATTTGGCATCTTATACAGGATTACAAAATTGTGAAGAAAATCCATCAAAAGCTTTCACTACAAACGTGTATGGAACACACAATATAATTAATTCCTGTCTAGTTAATAAAATTCGATTAATGTTTCTATCGTCAAAAGAGGTATATGGAATGACAACCAATGATGTAGAAGAAAATCATTTATTGAAACCAACCAATGTTTATGGAATAACAAAAAAACTAGCAGAAGAGATGATTGTTTTTGAAAATAAAAAATCAAATTTAGTTTTTACAATTTTAAGGGTTACCAATGTTTATGGTCCTGGAAGTACAAAAGGGGTAAACAAGATGATTCAATCAGCAATTAAAGATAAAAAACTTTTTTTAAATGGAGGGGATCAATCAGTAAATTTAATTTTTATTGATAAGTTGGTTGATGTAATTTTTAATATCATAAATGATGAAAGAACATTTAATCAAATTTTTAATGTTGGTTCATTTGAAAATATTTCAATTAAAGAATTTGCAAACATAATATCTAAAATAGAACAAAATAATATAAAAATTATTCAAAGAAGTCCATTAAAATATGAAAATAGAAATTTCAAACCCAATCTTAACAAATTAAATAAAATTATTGATTTATCAACAAAGATGGATCTGCATGAAGGAATAATAAAAACCAAAAAATGGTTTAAGGAATTGGATGAAAATAGAAATGAAATTTAAAAAATCAATTTTATTTAGAATTTCTGGTGGAAGTGCAAAAAATCAAGAGTTAGGGTTAGGACACATTTATCGAGCCTTGAATTTATCAATGAATTTAGTAGAATATCAAATTCATTTTTTAGTTCAGGATTATGGGGGATCTTTAGATGTTTTAAAAAAAATTGATAAAAAATACATTCATAAATTAAATGTCAATATCAGTTTAGATGAAGATGTTAAAACAACTTGTAAATTAATAAAGAAAGAAAAAATAGATTTGTTAATCATAGATAAATTTGACAGAGTAACAAAACCATATGCTATGGCAATGAAAAAAATTGTAAAAACAATAGTAATTTCAGATACAGATAAGATTGATTATAATACAGATTTAGTAGTAAATGGATTTGTAGGTTTTGCAAATTCAATAAAAAAAAATAGATTTGGTACAAAATGTCTTTTAGGACCAAAATACCAAATTTTATCAAAAGAATACGAAAAAAATAATATTAAAGAAAAAAACCCTGAAACGATTTTAGTAGCATTCGGAGGATATGATAATCTAAAATTGGTTGAGTTATTTTGTAAACAAATGATCCGATATATTGGATTATTAAAAATTAAAATTATTTTAGGAGCTTCAACTAAAAAAACCAAAAAATTAATAAATCTTGAATCAAAATTTGATAATCTTTCAATAGTAAATACAACATTAAATTTTAAAAATGATATTAAAAATTCTAAGTTTGTATTTTGTGCAGGAGGAATATCTACATATGAGTTTGCAATTTTACATGTACCGTTTGCAATAATTTGTCAATACAAACATCAATTAAAAACAGCTCGTGTATGGAAAAAAAATAGAGTTGCCTTAAATTTTGGATTCAAAAGTAAAATTTTAGAAAAAAGGTTAGAAAATAAATTATTAAATTTATCAAGAAATTCATCAGAGGTTAATTTTAATACAAATTTTAAAATTGATGGTTTTGGTTCAAAAAGAGTTGGTTTAGAAATTAAAAAATTATTGCAATGAATTATGATAATTTTTAAAAATCTTCTTTTGATTTAGATAAACAAGTCAAAAAATTTAGTAGTTAAAGACATCGTTCAAATTTTTTTGCTATTAATTATTTTAACTAATAATTCACTAACACGTACACCTGATTTTCCATCAAATTTATAGAGGAGTGTATCACGTGCAGAAATAAATGATTTATTAGTACTTTTCTTTGTAAGTTCAATGATCATATTATTTAGATGATGAATATCATCACATCTAATAACATTCCCAAATTTTAGACCTTCTTTGACAAAGGGAAACAATGGTAAATTAAAATTAAAATCTAATATAATCGTCTTTACCCCTACCAATGAAAGTTCGGAGTGAATTGTTGAAGACCCAAATGTTAGAATTAAATCAAATTCTTCTATTATGTCCCAAACATTCTCTTTTTGATAAATTATGAAATCATTTCTTAATTTGTGAAATAGATTTTGATACTTCGTTTTATTTTCAGATACGGGATGGAGCTTAAAGGAAAAGGAAAATTCTGATTTTTTTGATAATTCATTAATCAATTTAGTAATAAAAGATGAAAATTGGTTTGTGTTCCATATACCATGTTCTAGCAATGCATCAGTGACTATTAAGATTGAAATTTTATTATCAGTTGGTTTTTTAGGATTATAATTTTTTGAAATCTGGTATAATCTGTCCCAATATGGACTTCCAGTTACACATAGTTTCTCTTCTTTGACACCAATTTTTTTCAGAGGCTCTATCCATGATACATCTGGTAGTAAATGTAAATCAGGAAATTGATTTATTGGAAGATCCTTACTAACAAAAGCATGATTGAAATATGAAAAAAGATCTTGTAAGAAACTAGATCTTTTGTTAATTAATTCTTTAGTTCTTTTAAGAAATCTCATTTTAAATAAAATAAATCTTAATCTTCTTAAAAAAAACTTTTGCTCTTCAGAATCTGTTGGTACACCACTTGATAAAATATTTCTTGAATGAGAAATAATTTTATCATGTTTTGATATAGATTCAGACTGATCAAATTCATATCCAAAATAGTAGAATGATACTAGAGGGATGTTTAATTTTTTACATGCTAAGCTGAATGCATATTGTATTGGTTCATATCTTGGACTAATCATAACACAATCAGGTTTTATTTGATTTAAACAATCGATGGCACTATCAAAATCATGAATGTCCAAAATTTGAGAATCAGGTGAATTAAAAGATTCGATTCTATCAGGTTGATATACAAACCAGAAAAAATCTAAATCTGTTATTTCCTTAAGAGATTTTATAAGCTCAGAGATGTATAGTGTTCTCACACTCTTATTATTTGGAGTCACTGATGATGGAACTAAAATTTTCATGTTCTATAATTTTCTCCCGTGTAGAAAATTTGCTAGAAATTCTGATGAATTTCCTTGATTAGTCAAATATTTATTAATAAATTCAGTTCCTTTCTGAACAAGATTCTCTCTAAAGATCTTATTAGTTAAAATTCTGTTCAGAACATCAGAAAACTCTTCTAAATTTTGAACGTAAGCTGTAGCACCATTTTTGATTATCATTTCATTTTCATAGTCTTTATGATCAAAAAGAAATGTAATTGTTGGTTTCTTTAAAATCATAGCTTCAATCAGAACAGTAGAGTATTGTGTTGAAATAACAACATCAGAATTAATTATATAATCAAAAATATTTCCCGTTTTGGATACTTGTAATGATGGTTTTATTGTGTCTAATATTTTAGAAATTACATCTATGGGTGGTTTTGCAGGATGTAATTTGACTATTAATTTTTTGTCAGGAATGGTATTTGCTATTTGAAATATTTTATAAAGTTGGGTTTGATAATTTTCGTGAACTCTAGAATTTATTCCATGATAATCCTGACTTACTATTACATTAGTTGCTAAAAGTATTGAATTATTCTTTTGTTCATTAATTTTAGTTTTAAAAAATTTGTCATGACGTGGACTACCTGATAAAATTAAGTTATCATTACTAACGCCTAAGTCAATAAAACACTGCTTAGATTCATTTCCCCAAACTGCTTTTTTTAACCCCAAATTTGGAATTATGTAAGTAGCATAACCAATTTTTTTAAGATGTTGATTTTGAGCATAAATTCCATGTTGCAACAATATTCCTGGAACTTTATATTTTTGTGCTACAGCTAAAATAGCTCTTTCTTCTGCACCAGCATTATACATTGTTAAAATGTAATGAATTTTTGTATTTTCAAAAAATTCTATAGATGATAAAATTCTACTAACTGCCTCAGATAATCTTTGTCTGCAAATAAGCATAAAATTTTCTTTAATCGCATACCAAAAAGAAAATCCTCCTATTGAAAAGTACTCTTCAAAATCTTTATCATTCAAAAATAACACATTTAATTTTTTAACTAAATTAGTCTTTTCTAGTTCAATTTTTTGCTGAAGTTTATCATTGATGTCAGATAATCGTAAAATTTTACAATTAAATTTCTTAACAATTCTTAAACTTTCCAAATTCCACACAGCTGGTCGTCTTTCATTTAAGAGAATTATTTTATCATCTAATGACGTAATTTGCTCAAGTAATTCATAATATTGGATTGGATTGAATTCTAACAATAAAATATGTTTTTTTTCAGCTAAATTATTTTTGTGTTTTAAATTAAAAATTAAATTTGTAGATTGTTCAATTAATTTTTTTATCTTTAATGCAGAATTTCTTGATGTTTTTATATTGATTTTTTTTCCAGGTAAATTAATCGGAATTTCAACAGTATCAAAATAAAACTCTAAAGAATTTATTTTAGGAAACGTTTGTACTAGAACTTTATCTTTTAAATTTGTAGAATTAATAAAAGATGCTATGAAGTTACTCGCTGAAATATTATTAGGTTTTTCTTTATCAATAATTTTAATTAATCCAACCAAATTTTTCATTACTGGAAGAAGATATTGATGAAATTCATGTTCAAGTAACCATCCTAAATTGATATCTTTGTATTCCAAAAAATCTTGGAAATTCTTTTGTTTGTACCACTCTAAAGACATTTTTAGTGCTAATTTATCAATTTGATCTTCATCCTTTACATCAATATAATTTTCCACTTGTTCGTGATGAATTCCTAGTTCACTTAATACTAAATTAGATTCTACATCAAATGAAATAATTCTTGAATCTTCAAAATTAGAAGGATCAGATAATATAGAACGAATGTCTGACGAACTGTCTAAAAGCAGTAAAGATTTTGTCATTTTTTAAGTGCTATGATTTTTTGACCATTTTCTCCAATCATAGTCATCAAATATTGTATTATCCATTTCATTATCGTCAGGTCTCCATGCAATGTCTGCTAAAACTAACACTTTTGCAATTGTTTCAGTTGGATTAATCAATGCAACTGCAGTTCCATTTGATACAGAAACTAAAACTGGTTTTACCGAATTTATTTTTATCTCATGAAATTTTCCAGTATCATCCTTAATGATTAAAACAATACTTCCATAAATACAAGAAAAATAGGTAATTCTCTTTTTATGAATATGCGGTCCTTTAATTTCTCCTGGATTTATTGAGTTAACATAAATCATTTTAGGATGATTTTTGATGATATTGTCCCAATCTCTCCAAATCACCGTTAATTCACCATTAGTGTGGGAATCTGTGACTGCTCTAGTTTGATGTGTTTCTAAATCCCATACAGCAAAATTTTTGTTGCTCACTTGAAAAAAGCAATGATTTTAGCCAATAAAAGTTTGGATTAAAAGGTATGCAGTAAAGCATACAATATTTTATTAGGTTTAGAAAAATCGTGATTATATGAAATTACTTGTTACTGGTGGACTTGGATTTATTGGCAGTAATTTCATTATACACGTTTTAAAAAAATTTGATGATATTGAGGTAATTAATTTGGATGCAGAGCTTGATGGATCCAATCATGATAATTTAAAAGATTTTGATAATCTTGAGAGATACAAGTTTGTTAAAGGTAATATTACAAATAGAAATTTAGTCGATGAATTAATCTCTCAGTCAGATTGTATTGTAAATTTTGCGGCAGAGAGTCATGTTGATAGGAGTATTGCAGATCCAAATCCATTCTTAATTTCTAATTTTAGAGGTGTTTTTACTATTCTAGAAGTATTAAAAAACAGAAAGAAAAAATTCATTCAAATTTCTACTGATGAAGTATTTGGTACAATAAAAGATGGACGTGCAACAGAATTCACACGTTTTAATCCATCTAGTCCTTACGCTGCTACAAAAGCGGCTGCAGAATTACTAATCAATTCATATGTTGTTACGTATGGAATTGATTCGATTATTACCAGGTGCACTAATAATTATGGCCCACGTCAATTTTTTGAAAAATTAATTCCAAAAACAATTTCATTATCTAGCGATGATAAAACTATCCCAATCTATGGTAATGGAAAAAGTATCAGAGATTGGATTCATGTTGAGGATCATTGTGAAGCAATAATGTCAGTTTTAAGAAATGGTGTATCAGGAGAAACATACAATATTTCTGCATCAAATGAAATTGATAATTTGAAAGTAGTAAAAAGTATATTAAAAATTCTTGGTAAATCAGAAGAATTACTACGATTTGGTCAATCTAGGCCTGGAGAAGATACAAGATATAGTTTAGATTCAACAAAAATTCGCAAGGAATTGAATTGGAAACCAAAAATGAATTTTGAAGAGGGTCTGGAAAAAACAATTGAATGGTATAAATCAAATAAATCATGGGCCAAAAACATATCAAAAGAAGTTTTTAGTGATACACCGTGGAAAAAACAGGATTAATTTAGAATTATGAAAGGAATAATTCTTCACGGTGGCCATGGTACTCGCCTTAGACCATTAACCCATACTGGACCAAAGCAACTTTTACCAATTGCAAATAAACCAATGTCAGAATATTGTCTAAATGCTATAAGAGATTGTGGAATTTCGGAAATTGCAATAATAATAGGTGGAATAGGTTCAAACAAAGTTATTGAATATTATGGTGACGGTTCAAAATTCAATGTAAAAATTACTTACATTAAGCAAGAATTACCAAAAGGAATTGCACATGCCATAAATCTATGTAGGGAATTTATTGGGGATGAAAAATTTCTTGTATTTTTGGGTGATAATATTATCCAAAAATCAATTAATTATATAGCAAAAAAATTTAAAACATCAAATAGTGATGCATTAGTTTTATTATGCGAGGTAGACAATCCTGAAAGATTTGGAATTGCAGACATAAAAGAGAATAAAATTACGAAAATAATGGAAAAACCAAAAAATCCCCCAACAAATTTTGCTGTTACAGGAATCTATTTTCTTACTCCAAAAATTTTTGACATATTCTCTAGATTAAAACCATCATGGAGAAATGAATTAGAAATAACTGATGCGTTACAGATACTGTTAGAAGAAAAAAATAAAATTGATTTTGAAATGATCACTGATTATTGGAAAGACACGGGAACGCCAGAGGATATAATTCATGCAAATAGTGTAATTTTAGAAAACATGACAGCATATTCCAAAGGAATCATTGAACAAAATGTACAAATTAGTGGAACTGTAATGATTGAAGAGAACTCTATTATAAAATCAAATTCTAAGATATGTGGACCTGTTATTATAGGTGAAAATTGTATCATCGAATCAAATACTATAATTGGTTCCAATACAAGCATAGGAAATAATGTAATTCTAAATGGATGTGAGATAAGTAATTCAATAATTATGAATGATTGCAAAATTAATGGTAAACTCCATATAAAAAATAGTATAATCTCATTTAACTCAAAAATTTCTAAAATTAGTCAAGATGATGATAATAATGTCTTCCTTTTGGGTGAGGGTACTAGAATAATTTTGTAAATAGTAATATAAAAAACGAAATTTATTGATTAGTTGATTATTTAGGAGAAATTATAATGAATGATATGAATGACACAATACCACTGATTAGTATTATTATTCTCAACTATAATGGTGGAAAGTTTATTGAAGAATGTATAAAATCAATAATGGATTCTAATTATTCGTCATATGAAATCATTCTTGTAGATAATAACTCTGATGATAATAGTCATAAAATATGTAAAGAAAAATTTCCTCAAATTATTCTCATTGAGAATAAATCAAATCTAGGTTATTGTGAAGGAAATAATATCGGGATAAGAAAAGCAAAAGGAGAATATTTAGTGATTCTTAATCCAGACACTTTGGTTGAAAAGGAATGGCTTGGTCATTTATTGAATGCATATAAAAAAAATGGAAGGGGACTATATCAACCAAAACTACTAGCTATAGACAACAGAAAAAGAATTAACACCATGGGAAATATGATTAATTTATTTGGATTTGGATATTCAAGTAAAAAAGGATCAGAAGATGATAATTCTAAAACAGATATTGAACAAATAGGATATGCCTCTGGTGCTTGCCTATTTATTTTAAAAAAAGATCTTTATGAAATTGGATTTTTTGATTCATTTCTTTTTGCATATCATGATGATCTGGATCTTGGATGGCGAGCAATGCAACAAAATATCAAATCGTTTCTAGTCCCAAAATCTATTGTTTATCATGCTGAAAGTTTTATCTTTAAATGGAGTAAAATGAAATTTTATTTGCTAGAAAGAAATAGATGGTATTGTCTGCTTACACATTATTCTAAAAAAACATATTATAAAATTTTACCAAGTCTGATCTTAATTGAATTTTTTATGTTTTTTTATTATTTATCAAAGGGAATGATAAAAGAAAAAATTGCAGGATATAGTGATCTCATAAAAAATCGAAATATTATTCATAGAAAATATTTAGAATTGGAAGAAAGGAAAATAATTCCAGATGTAGAAATAATCAAATATTTTCAAGATACTATTGAGACGCCAATACAAGTATCCGGCATATCTCAGTCAGCAATTTTTAATTCACTATTGAAAACACTTGCAAAATTATCTAGGATGATACTATAATTGTCTTAATTATCCATGACTTTGAAATATTCAAGAGTTTTTTTAATTCCGTCTTTGATAGCAGTTTTTGGTTCCCAACCAAGTGATCTTAATTTTGAATTATCTACCACAAAATTTCCCACATCGACTTTTTTGGTATATTCTGGTGATTCTGTATAAATAATTTGGGTATTAGTTAATTCATTTAGCAATTCACCAATTTCATAAAACCAAGTTTTTTGTCCAGATGAAACCCAATACAAATTTCCAGCTTTTCCAAATTCTAAGATGATGCTAAGAGCAGAAATTACATCGTCGATGAAAATTACATCGCGAAAAAATTTTCCGTCGTCATATATTGTAACACTCTTTCCAAGAAAAGATTGGTGTATCAAATAATTTAGTGCATTTTTTGTTGGAGTTTCAAATTGCTCTCTTGGACCAAAACAATTTGTGATTCTAAATGATATAGTATCTAATCCATATACATCGTGATAAATTTTGCAAATGTGTTCACTTGCTAATCTATTAGCTCCATAAATTGTTGTAGGGTTACATTTACTTTCTTCATTAACAGGTAATTCTTCAGGTTTTCCAACTACAATGAACGTACTACCAAGAATAAATCTGCATTTTAAATTTAATTTACGTATAATTTCAAGAATTTGTAACGTTGATTTTGTATTTATATCAATATCATGCACAGGATCTTCAAATGACTTTTTATGAGAAGTTTCACCAGCAAGGTGAAAAATTACATCGGGTTTGTGAAACTGTATAAACTTGGAAAGATCCGAGTAATTTGTTACATCTACATATTCTACTATAATATTAGAATGTGAAATAATATTATGTATTTTATTATCATTTCTAATAAAAATTATAATTTGATGATTTTGGCTTGCTAGGAAATTAGCCAAATTACTTCCAATAAAACCACTACCTCCAGTAATAATAATTTTCATCTGTATTCACTCATCAATCTTGATTGTAATAATCTAAAAATATTTGTCTCATTAGAAGCAAAAAACATGTTTAACATTTTTTAAAAGATTTATTCAAAGCGTCATAATATGATTGAACGTTACCAACGTCTAATTCAAACTCGGAACTATTTATTGGAATTGCAAGTACTTGATGTCCATCAGCAATTAATCCTTTAATAGCATCTGTAAGCTGGTATTCATTATTTTTTCCTTGTTTAATCTTATGTAGATATTTGAATATGATAGGTTTGAAGATATAGCATGGCAATAGACCATAAGCTGATTTTGGATTTTTTGGTTTTTCTTCAACATCTGTAACAGAAAATAAAGAAGAGTTAATTTTCATTAGTTCTGGTACACCATAATTTTTGGGATTAGTGATTTTTTTACATAATAAAATAGCAGTTGCAGAGGGATTATCATTATGCGTTTTAATTAATCTAGGAATTATGGAATTTGCTTTACTTAAAATTGAAACGTCTCCACCATGAACTAAAAAATCATCATTACCAATATAGGATTCTGATCGTTTTACAGCATCACCAAAACCTAATGGTTGATGCTGTTTGATCCAAACCAGATTGGATTTTTTAATTTTTTTATAGAATGATTGTAAAAAAATTTTTTGAGTGCTTAATAATTTATTGTTATGTAAAGAGTCTATACTGAAATGATTCTTAACTGCTCTTTTTGAATTGCCTACAATAAAACAATAATTTCTAATACCATTATTGTACAAATCTTCAAAAATAAATTGAAGCATAGGCATAATGATTTTCTCACCATTAGCTAATTTACCAAATATTGGAAGCATCTCTTTAGGTATTTCTTTTGTGAATGGAAGTAATCTAGTTCCTTTGCCAGCAGCAGTAATAACACATTTCATTGAAAAATCATTATT
>Ga0315318_10000801_pt1 | contig 13278 bp, 10 predicted proteins | sample M1200m3416metaG_FD_203703 | JGI IMG/M metagenome (GOLD analysis project Ga0315318, IMG submission 203703) | Ammonia-oxidizing marine archaeal communities from Monterey Bay, California, United States - M1 200m 3416 | ecosystem: Environmental > Aquatic > Marine > Coastal | place: USA: California... | reverse complement strand
TGTCCGTAGCAGGCGAGATCGAGGGAGAAATTCTCGCCAACGATCCAGAGGATATTTGGCTTCTTGGCGGCATCAGCTTGGTCAAGGGCGCCCAAGCAAAGTAAAGCCAAGCCGAAAAAACGAACTGATTTGGCCAAGTTGTCTAATTGGTGAATCTTTAGAATGGGCTTCATTACACTGGCTAGCCACATCCTAACAGGAATCGTCACAGCAGTGAACGCCAAACGCCATTGACCCAGTTGATTGCTTGGACTTGGGTCAAGGATGGGATAAGTTTAGCGCATGCCTTTCTGCAATTTCAGATTCTTTTGTCTGCTGTTTGGCTTGGTGGTTACTTTTGCTCAAGTGCTTGGCCAAAAGGCGAATTCACTGGATAACCTTCAGGTATTGGAAGGGGATCAGCGGCAGTTGCTCTGGAACCATCTTACCTCTCAATGTGACCGATTGGATCGACAACGTGCTGAACGCCTCGCTAAGGCTCTCAAGTCACCGGCCACGCTGAAGCAGCACTTGACCAAGCTTCGTGATAATTACCGCGATATTTTGGGCTCCTTCCCCAAGAAACAGCCGCTCAATGCCAAGGTCACCGGCAAACTGGACGGCAGCAGTTATCGCGTTGAGAAGGTTTTGTTCGAAAGCCTACCGAATCATCATGTCACCGCCCTGCTCTATCTGCCGGCAAATGGCGACGGACCTTGGCCCGGAGTATTGTTCGCGTGCGGTCATTCGGCCAACGGCAAGGCGTATCCGCCGTATCAAACCGCCTGTGCGTTGCTTGCACAAAACGGGTTTGTGGTGCTGAGCTACGATCCGATCTCGCAGGGCGAACGGACACAACTACCCAAGGCAGCTCGTTACGGCACCACCACCCATACGCTACTCAACCACGGGGCACAGCTCACCGGGCGCAGTGTGGTTTGGTACTCGGCATGGGACGGCATTCGGTCGATCGACTACCTCCTCTCACGGCCGGAAGTGGATCACTCCAAACCAGTCGGCATGACCGGCACCAGCGGGGGCGGCACCCAGACAACCTTCCTGATGGCGCTCGACGATCGGATCGGGCCTGCCGCGCCTTCTTGCTACACCATGCAGCGCACTGACAAGTTTCGAGGTGAAAGCGGTCCTGCGGACGGTTGCCAGCACCTGGCTGGCGAGGGGCTTCATGGAATCGACCACATCGATTACTCGTTGATGCGGTTCCCTCGACCTACAGCCATCCTCGCTGCGATCCATGACTTTTTTGAAATCGATTCCACCCGCGAAACAGTGCGTGACGCGAAGGCAGTCTTTGGCGCGCTTGGCCAAGCGGACAAGTTCGCGTTCTTCGAGGCCGACACGACGCATGGCATGCATGTCGGGCATCGGCAGGAAGCCACTCGCTGGATGCGCCAATGGCTTTACAACGATTCAAGCCCGGTCACCGAGCCGAAGGACATCCGACTGTTCACCGACGCCGAACTGCAGGTAACCCGCACGGGGCAGGTCCACAACGATTTCCCCGACGAAGCCAACGTCGCCGATATCAGCCTACGCCTGGCCAGCCGGTTGGAAACCAAGCGGCGACGTTTCTGGGCTGGCAACCCTGCCAAGGCGTTGGCGAAGGTGCGCAAATTGATCGGCCTGCCCGAGAACCTTCCGCAGCCCAGGGTGGAACGTGGTGGCCAAGCCCAAACCAACTGGGCGCGTATCGACAAATTCACGCTTCAGCGCACCGGCGACATGCCGGTACCCGCCCTGCTCTTTCGCCCGCCCGGTAATACCGGCCACGCACTTGATGTGGTCGTTTATGCCGACGACCGCGGCATGCGCAGCGCCGCCCACGCCAACGGCCCGATCCGGAAATTGGTGAACGAGTCTACAGCGGTGTTTGCCGTGGATCTGCGCGGCCTCGGCGAGACGCGTGACCAGGGTAGCAACGCCAAATACCACAGCCACTCGCACCGGGTCGGCAACGTGGCCACGCACATTGGGCAACCGCTGCTTGGCCAACGCGTCCGAGATTTGTTGGCGCTCGTCGACTACCTCAATGAAGTCGGTAGCGAACGTGTTCGCAGTATTCGCGTGATCGGCGTCGGTTCCGCCGGGCCGGTGGCACTGCACGCTGCGGCGTTGGATGCGCGGATCAGCAAGGTCGAGCTACGCAACCCGGCGCTGAACAGCTGGGTGGGCGATGTCGTGGCCCAACCACTCCGCCGCGAGATGGTCGACCACGTGGTGCCTGGCGCCCTCGCCTGGTACGATCTCCCGGACCTCGCCCGCCAACTCGGCGCCCGACTCAGAACTCGATAAATTTTGGGGTGATTTTGTCGCGGTCGATGCTTAGGCGAACCATGCTTGGCCGATAATCCCCGCGCGGCTGCGTCACCGAACCGGGATTGAGGAACAAGACATCGCCGAGGGTCTCGCAGAATGGTTGGTGCGTGTGCCCAAATATAACGACGTCCGGCTGGACATGTTTGAACCGCTCACGCAGCGGTGCCCGGAGCCGGTACGGATCGACGATGTGCTGCACGAGAAATTTTTTGCCACCGACTGTCGCCACCGCCGTCTCGTCGAGCGGCATATCGCCGTCGGTGTTGCCCAGCACGGCGGTCGTGGGCGCGATGCCTTCCATATCGAGCACAAGCTTGTACGGGCCGATGTCGCCGGCGTGGATGATGGCATCAACACCGACCAGCGACTCGGTGATATGCGGCGGCCAATCGCCGTGATTGTCCGACAGGATCCCGACGGTCGTCATGCAGCTTCAGGCACTGGCTCGGATGGAGTTTCGACCTCCTCCTCGTCTTCGGTTTCGGCCTCCGGCTCGGTGGCATCGAGCGACTCACTCCACTTCATCGCCCCGGCAAAAAGACCCGTGAACAGACCGGTGCCGAGCAGTGAATTGAGGCCAAACATCCACGTCGGCGGCAAACCGGGCAGCCCGACCGTCAGTGCCTGCACCCAACCGGCAATCGTCTTGGCGTAGGCTGGATTGACCAGCCACGAGACAGTGTTGCTGACAAGGTAAAACAGCAGCGCTCCAAGCAACGTGCCGAGGAACACCCGCCCGTAGCTGCGGCGCCTAGCCAGCCACTTGGCCAGGACAACGAACAGTCCGAGGATCATCCAGTTTGAGATCAACTCAGGAACCATGACCGGCTCAGCGTAGAAGAACAGGTTGAGCAGAACATCGGTGACGATGATGGTAGCCATCGGCAACACCCAGCCTATCCAGCCGGGCAGCCAGAAGGCCGCGCAGAACAGCAGCGCGTGCGCTGCACTGAAGTTTTGCGGAAGCATGCCTGGCCAGCGGCTCGCCGCAAAGATGAGCATCAACACCAGTGGCAGCCATGTTTTGCGTTCCACACCCGGATTCTACCCAACCGCTTGACTAATCGCAAACCGGCTACTTGCCCACGCGCTTGGCCAAAGGTACGCTATCCCGCGATATGATGGATAATGCACCACCTGTAATTTCACCCGGACCAAGTCCGGCACCGGCCAGGAAAAGCCGGGGCTGGATGTGGATTTCCCTGATTTTGATGGGCTGCCTTCTGCTGGGCGGTTTCCTGATCGTTTTGATGTTCGCCGGCACCGCTGGCATGTCGATGTCGACCAACAGCGGCTCCCGCTATGATGAAGTCATCCTTCGAAACAACGACAGCAAAAACAAGATCTCGGTGATCGACCTCTCCGGATTGATAGCCAGCTTCAGCGTTGATGCCAGCGGACATAACATGATCGAGTCTCTCCGCCGCCAATTCGAATGGGCGAACAATGACGACGACGTGAAGGCGATTCTGTTTCGCATCAACTCGCCTGGTGGCGAGGTGTTGGCATCGGATAAGATCGCGGACATCGTTCGCGAGAGCAAAAAACCGGTGATCTCCGTGATGGGCGCGCTTGCAGCAAGCGGCGGATATTACGTGGCCGCGCCTAGCGATTGGATTGTCGCCCACGAACTCACTATCACCGGTAGCATCGGCGTGATTATGTCCGGCTACAGCATTCGCAACCTGATGGACAAAGTCGGCGTGCAGCCGATCGTGTTCAAAAGCGGCAAACACAAGGATATGCTCAGTTTGGGGAAACGCGAAGAGGATATCACGCCGGAGGAACGAAAGATCGTGCAGGACATGATCGACGAAACGTTTGAGCGTTTTAAAAAAATCGTCCGCGAAGGACGTGACATGGACAACCGAGATACAGAGAACGGCGAGTCGCTTGAGGAGAATTGGGAATCGTTCGCCGATGGCCGAATCCTCTCCGGCAACATGGCACTCGCTCAGGGTTTCGTCGACGAACTCGGCGATCTTGACACTGGTTATGAGCGAGCGCTCAGCTTGGAGGGTATTTCGGACGCAAACCTGACTCAATATCGTCAACCGATGAACCTAGCCAATCTTTTTAGCCTGTTCGGCAAGAGCGAGGCCAAGGAGATCAAGATCGACCTAGGCGTGGACATCCCCAAGCTCAAGGCCGGCCGACTCTACTTCCTCTCACCGACCCTGCTGTATTGAACCGTGGAGCGCTTGGCCAAGCGCGACCCAAAAAGAAACAGAAACCGGCCAATCGGCCGGCTTCTGTTGTTAGGGTTGACGAGTTGCTACGAAATCTACTTCTTCCGTCTGGGTCGAGGCTGCGTTGAAGGCGGATCCTCAGCCGGCAATCTGTAACGGTTGCGGAGCTGCTGCAACTCTTTTGCGAGCCTCGCCTGTGTCCCGGCATATTCCGTGCGGCCGTAGAGGCTCTGCAACTCGTTCGGGTCAGCGGTGAGGTCAAACAGCTCCCACTCCTTATTTTCGTAAAAATTGATCAGTTTGTAGTTGCCATCGGTCACGCCATAATGGCGGGCCACGCTGTGCGCACCGGGAAACTCGTAGTAGTGGTAGTAGAACGCCTTTCGCCAGTTAGCAGGCGTCTCGCCCTTGAACAGCGACACTAGGCTTCGGCCCTGCATGTCGCCCGGTATGTCCGCACCTGCGATTTCGAGGAACGTCTCGGCAAAATCGAGGTTCGACACGATGTCGTTGTTGATGCTGCCGGCCTCGATCACGCCCGGCCAGCGCACGATAAACGGCATCACGAGCGACTCCTCGTACATCCAACGCTTATCGTACCAGCCATGCTCGCCGAGGTACCAGCCCTGGTCGGACGAATAAATAACAACCGTGTTTTCAGCGAGGCCAGTGTCGTCGAGGTACTTGAGAACGCGGCCGATGTTGTCATCCACCGACTGCACGCAGCGCAAATAATCCTTGATGTAACGCTGATACATCCACTTGGTCCTTGCCTTGCCCTCCAGGTTGGCCTTGCGGAATGCCTCGTTCTTTGGGCCATAGGCGGCGTCCCAAACTTTCTTTTGTCCCGGTGTCAGGTTGTTCGGGCCGGCGTTGAGTTTGAGATCGTTTTCGGAAAGATGCCGCGCGACAGTCATCGCCTGGTTACTGGCGGCTGAAGTGCGGCCGGAGTAGTCGTCCCACAGCGTCTCCGGCTCGGGGATTTCCACGTCGTCGAACGTGTTGAGGTGTGCCGGGCCGGGCTGCCAGTTTCGGTGCGGCGCCTTGTGCTGGAGCATCAGCATGAACGGCTTGTCGGCAGCGCGATCGTTCTTCAACCACGCAAGCGCCTTGTCGGTGACGATGTCCGTCGTGTAGCCGGTGTTTTTCTCGACGACCACTTCGCCCGCGTCGTTGGTCGTGCGCATTGGTGGATTGTAATACGGCCCCTGCCCGATCAGGACGTCGAAGTAATCGAAACCGGTCGGCACGCTCTTGAGGTGCCACTTGCCGATCATCGCCGTCTCGTAGCCCACCTTGCGCAGCAGCTTGGGAAACGTCTGCTGCGAGCCGTCGAACGGCGTGCGGCCGTTCAGAAAAAACCCGTTCAAATGGCTGTACTTGCCGGTGAGGATCACCGCGCGGCTCGGCCCGCAGATCGAGTTGGTGACGTAACACTTGCGGAAGCGCATGCCCTCCTGCGCGATACGATCCATATGCGGCGTCCTGTTGATGCGCGAGCCATACGCGCTGATCGCCCGCGCCGAGTGGTCGTCGGTGAAAATAAAGAGGACATTCGGCCGCTTGGCCGCCTCGGCCTCCGGCACGGCCACCAGGCCGCAAACCAAGCCAAGCGCAACCAGCGCCACGGTTTTTTTAATCATGTGTTTCATGGAAAGATCAATCTCCCAGCCAAGCAGCCAAACCCGGTACCGGTAAAGGCGGCACTGTAGCCAGGCTGCACCCTCTTGGCCAAGCGCAAATGCTACTCCACAAACTCCAGCTCGGGCAACTCGGGGACAACGCCCATCTCGTGGCCTCGACGCAGGAAGCGGCGAATCGACTCGCGGCCGGCTTCGCCGTAGTCGAGCGTCCAGTCGTTGACGTACATGCCGACGAACTTGTCCGCCAAGTCGATGCCCATGTCTCGTGCGTATTGCAGTGAATGCTTCACCGCCTCGGCGCGGTGCTCGAGGCTATATCGGATGCTGCGCTCGAGCACGCCGGAGATCACCTTGCGCCCCTCCGGCGGGATGCGCTTGTGGATGACGTTGCCCCCCAGCGGCAGCGGCAGTCCGTCGTTCTCGCGGCCCCACCACACGCCGAAATCCTCACAGCAAACGAGCCCCTCATTTTCAAACGTCAACTGGCCTTCATGGATGATCAGCCCCACGTCGGCAAGCCCTTCGTTGACGGTTTTGAAAATCTCGTCGAACGGCACGACGGTGTAGTCGATCCGCTCGCCAGACCGCTCGAGCCAAAGTTGCAGCGCGAGGAACGCGCTGGTCATCGTACCCGGCACCGCGATGCGGCGTGAGGCAATCTCCTCTTTCGAGAAATTTTCACGCGCCACCAGTATCGGCCCGTAGCCGTCGCCCATGCTCGCGCCGCTAGGCAACAGCGCGTACCGGTCACACACGTGCGCGTAGGCGTGGATGCTGATCGCCGAGATGTCGAGTTCGCCCCGGCTAGCCCGCTCGTTCAGCGTCTGGATATCCTGTAGGATGTGCTCGAACTCGTAACCGCCGTCGTCAACCAAGCCCTTGGCCAGGCCGTAGAACATGAACGCATCGTCCGGATCAGGCGAATGCCCCAGCGTGAGTTTTTGTTTCTCCACGGCGGGGACGGTAGGGGCAGCCATGCAATTTGTCACGCCACGCTTGGCTAGGCGCGAATAACTGGACTTGAGACGCCACTTCTTGCCTTTTCGCTTGGCCAAGCTCATTCTTTTCCGGCCATGAAAACCAAATTCCTGCTTTTCGGCTTGGCGCTTGGCTTTTCGGCGTTGGCCGATGATTGGCCGCAGTGGCTCGGGGCCAAGCGGGACGGGGTTTGGCGTGAGAGTGGCATCATTAAAAAATTTCCGGCGGGCGGCCCAAAAGTGAATTGGCGGGTGCCGATCGGTGGTGGCTACGCCGGACCGGCCGTGGCCAATGGAAAGGTTTATGTTACGGATCGGCAACTGGCCAAGGATGCGACCAACCCGGACAATCAATTCGCCCGTGGATACATTCCCGGCTTGGAGCGGGTTATTTGTCTCGACGAAAAAACCGGCCGCCAGCTCTGGATGCACGAGTACGGCTGCGGCTATACGGTGAGTTATCCGGCCGGCCCGCGCACGACGCCGACAGTGGATGGCGACCGCGTTTACACGCTCGGCGCGGAGGGCAACCTCCTCTGCCTCAACACCGACTCCGGCAAGGTGCTTTGGAAAAAGGATTTCAAGATGGAGTATGGCGTCAAGACACCGGTCTGGGGCTTTGCCGCCCACCCGCTCGTGCGCGGCGGGCACCTAATCTGCCTCGCCCGCGGCGACGGCTCGACGGTGGTATGCTACGACAAGCTGACCGGCCGAGAGGTCTGGCGCAGTCTTTCAGCCAAGGAGCCGGGCTACTGCCCGCCGACGCTAATCCATGCCAGCGGTGTGGAGCAGTTGATCATCTGGCATCCCGAGTCACTCAACTCGCTCAACCCGGACACCGGCGAGGTTTACTGGTCGGAACCGTTCCGGGTGCGTTCCGGCCTGTCGATCCCCACCCCGCGCCAGCTTGGCAACCGGTTGTTCATCACCGCGTTTTACAACGGGTCGATGATGATGAATCTCGACCCAGACAAACCAGCGGCCACGCTGGCGTGGAAGAGCAAGCGGGCCAGCGAAAAAAACACGGAAGAGCTGCACAGCATCATGCCGACACCTTTTTTTGAGGACAACTACATCTACGGCGTGTGCAGCTACGGGCAGTTGCGCTGCCTGCGGGCCGACACTGGCGAGCGGGTCTGGGAGGATCTCACGGCCACCCGCGGAGGAGTTGAGGCGCGCTGGGCCAACGCCTTTCTCGTGAAGCATGAGGACCGGTTTTTCCTGTTCAACGAGCTGGGCAACCTGCTCATTGCCAGATTGACACCGAAAAGTTACGAGGAACTGGACAAGGCGCACCTGATCGAGCCAACGGGACGCGCCGCCGGCCGGGATGTGGTGTGGTCGCACCCGGCGTTTGCCAACCGGAACGTGCTCGTGCGAAACGACAGGGAAATCGCCTCGTTCTCACTGGCGAAATGATGGAAACGGCTTGCCGCTTGGCCAAGCTCAGGCAAGTTGTACGCGCCGGTTGCCGCTGTCGATGAAGCCGATCTCCCAGGCCTTCATCTTTTGCGCGCGGATGGAACGCAGCACGCCGGCCGACTCCTCTTCGCGGACGATCACCACCATGCCGATGCCCATATTGAACACCTGATGCATCTCGGCGTCGGAAACCTTCCCCCTGGCCTGAAGCAGCTCGTAAATCGGCAGCACGTCCCATGTACCGCGCATGATGACGGCGTTGCAGTCGTCCGGCAGCACGCGCGGGATGTTGTCCACAAACCCGCCGCCGGTGATGTGCACTAAGCCCTTGACGCCCCATGAGCGGCGCACACCCTTGTTGAATTTTTTAAGCAGCCTCTGCACGAGCGGCCCGTAGCTGACGTGCACCTTGAGCAACTCGTTGGCCACCGTGATGCCGAGGCCGGGGAGGCGGCTCGACGGCTTGAGCTTCATCTTGTCGAACAGAATGTTGCGGGCGAGTGAGTAGCCGTTGGTGTGCAGGCCGGAGGCGGCAATGCCAATCAGCTTGTCGCCGGGGCGGACCGTACGGCCGTCGAGGATGCGGCTTTTCTCGACCACGCCGACGATTGTGCCACTGACGTCGTATTCTCCGGGCTGATAAAAGCTCGGCATCTGCGCAGTCTCGCCACCGACAAGTGAACAGTTGTTTTCACGGCAGCCGATGGCAAAACCGCGGATAATGTCGGTGAAGGCTTTTTTCTGCAGCTTGCCGGTGCCGATGTAGTCGAGAAAAAACAACGGCTCTGCGCCGATAATGGCGATGTCGTTGACGCAGTGGTTGACGAGATCCTGCCCGATGGTGTCGTGGCGACGGGCCGCGAAGGCGACTTTCAGCTTGGTGCCGACGCCATCCACGCTCGAGACGAGCACGGGAGTCTTGTATTTGCGGGTGTTGAGCGCGAATAACCCGCCAAAGCCGCCGACTTCGCCGAGCACTTCCGGTCGCTGGGTCGACGCGAGCAGTGCGGGGAGATCATCCTTTAGCCGGTTGCTAACCGCGAGGTCAACCCCGGCGGAGGCGTATGCTGTTTTTTTGGCCATTGAGACGCGCTACTCGGCCACCTTGGCGGGGACTTCCTCGCTGGGGCTGTCGTCCTGCGCCGGGCTTTCTTCGACGGCGGTGCTGGTTTCGGCCAGCTCAACTGGCTCAACTGGCTCGGTTGGCTCAGTCGCTTGGTTTGGCTCGGGAGGTTCGGTCGTGTCGCTGGTTTCGGAGGCCGGCGGCTCGGCCGGCTTGGCTTCCTCAGTCGCGGAAGCGTCAGCCGGGGCTTCAGTGACCGTTGGCGTTTCGGCCTTGAGTTTTTTATCCGGCTTCGGCTTTTTCTTTTTCGGTTGCAGCTGCTGCGGTTTGGGGGCGATCTCCATTTGGCCGTTGGCGTACTCGACCACGTGGCCCTGGTGTACAAGCCAATGCAGGTCGCTCAGCACGGCAGTGCGCTCGGGGGAAAGCGGCGGCTCCACCTCTGGCGCATCCCCCTCGGGAAGTGCCTCGGCGCTTTTCGGTTTGTCCGGCTCGGGAACGAACTTGTCGAGAATCATTCGGCGGGTGCAGTCCTGGTTCCCGACAACGAACGTCACGATATCACGTATACTGTCACTTACCGGGGTTTGGTCTAGGTTCAAATGATGCGGGCGCGACACCGAGACGTGGGTGACGCTTTTTTTTCGCTTGAAGAATTGGAGACCGTGACTGCTGAACTCCTGGCTGAGCACGTTGACGACCTTCAGCGGAAAGCGCCGCTGGTCATCGAGCTCGTAGCGGACGAGATTCTGCATCCGAGGCGGGGTTTTTTTGCTGAAAACACTGGCCTTAAGCGCCACATTATCCACTCTGGCGATCAGATTGGACAGGTGGTGCTGGCGGAAATGTTCGCGAACTGCCTCACGCGACTCGAGCTTGGCCTCCTCCGGCAGGTTGATGGCGATGTACTCGGTCTTCCAGCTTTGGTCATCGAGCCACTGCTTCACCACCTCCTCATCGTGGACGATTTTCACGCGGGACTTGAAGACATCAAAGGGAAGCCTTGAGAACCTGTCCGCGTGCAGGGATCGAAGCTTTTCCTGATAGCCGTGGTAGTTCGGCGGCCCGAGAATCTGGTCGCTCATCCCACACTGCGCCACGAATGTGTAGGTACCCTTGGGCGGATCGATCTCGGTTTTCTCGGTCTTGTAAAACGTGCTGAAGTGCCGGCTCAACACGTGATCCACCGCCTGGTCCTCGGAGAGCCAAACCGTCTCGTCCACTTGGCAAAAAAACAGCGGCTGGGCAATGGAGCCATCCTCCTTCTTTCGGGTCTTGAGGACGACAAGGTAGCGCTCCGGCTTGGCGAGGATCAGACGGGCGATATCGAACAGGGGATAGGCTCGGCCGGTGTGCTTGATCTGCCGGGCCAGCGACTCGACACCGTTTTTCTCCGGCTGAATGGACAGGTCCAGTTCCAGCGGCGGCCGTTGCGGGGCCTCGTTGCGCCGAAAGTCTTTCCTTTTGTCGAAAGGCCGCTTGCCGTCGCGCTTTTGAAATTTCGGATCCCGGCCGCCATCGCGGTTGCGATCCCGGCCGCCACCCTTCGCATCGCGGCCCTTGAAGTCGCGGCCGCGGTTGTCGTCGCGCCGGCGGGGTGGCCGATCACCCCAGTCGCCGCGTCCGCGCGAGCGGGACCTCTCTTCGCCGGCGTAATCGGCATACGGTTTTGCTTCATTCGGTTTCTGCGCCCAAACAGGGAGAAACTCCAGATCCAGATCCTTCAGCGGATCAGTGTTTTTGGCCTCACTCATTGCGGATGGATATCCGTGATATCGGGTTGGTTGCGGCTGATGACCGGTAGGAGAAGTTGAACATCAAACAAACTGAAAACAAGTTTAAATTCGCACGATAAGCTCACTCACTTGACCACCCAGTCCTTGGGTGCCTTGAATTTTTTTCTGCCTGCGTTGTAAACACCCACACCGTCCTGTGGTTGCAGTTTGCGATGCGACACCAACTTTTTCGCGAGCCGAGCGGCCATCTCGGGATGCCTCGACAGGAGATCTGTCGTCTCGCTCGGATCGCGGTCGATCCGGAACAAAAACCGATCGTGCTTCGCTGTTTTCCACTCACCGCTCGCGATGTTCGGTCCGTTGATGATCAGCTTCCATTCGGCCGTGCGAATCGCGATCTTTTCTTTATCTTCGCCGGCTTGGCCATGGTAAAAATACAGTTCGCGGTCGAGTTGCCTGCGCTTGGCCTGCAACACGTCCAGCACATCCCGCCCGTCGAACGGCTTGTTGCCAAGGCTAGTTGATGACTCGCCGGCTGTGAGCTTGGCCAGGGTTGGCAACACGTCGATGCACGACAACGGCACGCTGACTTTTTTGCCACCGTGAATTCCGCCGCTCGGCCAACGAATGGCTGCCGCCACGCGCACGCCGCCCTCCCACACATCGAGCTTGTTGCCGCGCAACGGCAGGTTGTTGTCGGCGATGGCCGACACGCCGCCGTTGTCACTGAAAAACCAGACCAGCGTGTCGTCCCCCTCGCCCGAGTCATCGATCGCACGGAGAATCTGCCCGATGCCCTCATCCATGCACGACACCATCCCCGCTACCTTCTGCCGTTTGTTGGCATTTTTGCCTTTGACTGTTCCTTCGGCCAAGTGCGCGAACTTTTTAAGGTATTTTTCCGGAGCTTGAAACGGCGAATGAGGTGCGTTGAATGGTACGTAGCAAAGGTAGGGCGCGGCACCCTTGGCATGCTTCGCGATGAACCGGCTGGCCGCACCGGCGATCAGGTCGGTCGAGTAGCCCTGCTCACCGCTGGCTGTTTCGTTGACGTGCCAGTCGCGCTCGCCCTCGCGCGTCAGGTCAAAATAATCGATCGCACCGTTGTAATGACCGTGAAAATGCGTGAAACCCTGATTGTTCGGGTGCCACTTGGTGTTGTTGTGGCCAAGGTGCCACTTGCCGAAAACGCCGCGCTGCTCGTAGCCAACCTTGGCTAGGACCTCTGGCAGCGTTACCTCGCTCGGGTCGAGCCCGAAGTTCCGCCACGGCGGGATCACTGCCCGAGCCATGCCGAACCGAATCGGATACCGGCCGCTCATCAACCCAGCGCGAGTTGGGCTGCACATCGGGAACACGTAAAAATGATCCAACTCGACGCCCTCGCGGGCAATCCTATCGAGGTGCGGCGTCGGGATACGGTCTGAGTGAAAACCGACATCGGCCCAGCCGAGATCGTCAGCAACGATGATGACAATATTGGGCTGCTTAGCTGCAACGACGGTGGATAGCTTCGCCAAGGGCAACCCCGCAAGCGCGAATAAAATAGCGTGTATGAAAATGCGGATCATAAATCTGGAATTGAGCTGCTCACAACATCCGACAGCACAACACTAGATGCAAGCCGCCTTCCGCATGGCTACAATCAGTAGACGTCCCTGAGATAGCGTTTGTCGGTCTGGAGCTGTTTGACCCAGACCTCTGCGTCCGCGCGAGATTTTTCGCCTTCCTTCTCGGTGATGGAGATCAGCGCCTCATGGACGTCCTTGGCCATGCGCGAGGCATCGCCGCAAACATAAAACACAGCGCCGTTTCTGAGCCATGTGTATAACTCGGCACCATGCTCAAGCATGCGATGTTGCACGTACACCTTCTCTGCCTGGTCGCGTGAGAAGGCGAGGTCGATGCGCGAGAGCCTGCCCTCGGCAAGAT
>Ga0315318_10000800_pt1 | contig 13280 bp, 10 predicted proteins | sample M1200m3416metaG_FD_203703 | JGI IMG/M metagenome (GOLD analysis project Ga0315318, IMG submission 203703) | Ammonia-oxidizing marine archaeal communities from Monterey Bay, California, United States - M1 200m 3416 | ecosystem: Environmental > Aquatic > Marine > Coastal | place: USA: California... | reverse complement strand
CGGATCTGGACACCCTGGGTGGTGTATTCGAGGTACGAGCACAAGGTGTTCCCTTCGGATTAGGTTCCCATGTCCAATGGGATCGAAAACTTGATGGCCGCATAGGTCAGGCGCTCCTGTCGATCAACGCTGTGAAAGCGGTTGAAATCGGGGACGGCATTGCCAACACGAGCAGGCCAGGGTCGTTAGCACAAGATTTAATTCAACCCTGGAGCCAAGAAAATCCAAAACTTTGGGATCGGGATTCAAATAAAGCCGGCGGCCTAGAAGCGGGAATGACCAATGGCCAAGACATCGTAGTTCGTGGATTTATCAAACCTATATCTACCGTTCCTCGAACATTACCAAGCGCAAATCTTGATACCGGTGACTCGGAGAATTCTTTCTATGAGCGCTCCGATGTCGCTGTAGTTCCGGCGGCTGGAATTATTGGTGAAGCCATGCTTGCCCTAGTTCTTGCGGACGCATTGCTGGAGAAATTCGGGGGTGATAATCTAGCTGAAATCAACTCAAATATGTCAGCATTCTTACAAACAGTCAAACCAAGAACTATTAAGTAAATACCACTTAGCATGAAATCTAATCTCACTCAAATATCATTGATTGGCTTGTCCTACTCTGGTAAAAGCACGCTTGGGCAAGTTGTCGCCGATCGATTGGGTTGGAAGTTTGTCGACACTGATGTCCTGTATGCCACGAAATTCGGAAAATCTCCTGCCCAAGCGATTCAAGATGATGGTGAAGTCGTATTCCGTGATAACGAATCAATAGTTTTAGCCGAAGCATTAGCAGAAGACTGGTCGGTGATCGCGACAGGTGGAGGAACGTTCGAACGCAGTGCGAACCGGCGAGCGCTAGGGAACACTTCATTAATTGTTTACCTCGATATCCCCGTTGATCTCTTGTACAAGAGATATTTAAATGACCAAGGATCAGAGATTCGGCCATTACTTGAGACTCAGGAGGGAGTACTGCATACCCTGCGACAACTCAATCGTGACCGCCGACCGCATTATCAGCTAGCTGATCTCTGGTTGTCATCAATCACTCTCGAGGGTATCGAACAGGCGCAGGCGATAAATCAAACCGCAACTCGCCTACTGGATTACTGGGTCCAAGAAGGTTCTAGTGCTGAAGCCTCGGAGCTGCGTTTGACTAGATTAGAGACCGAAGTAGCGCCATCTCACCCTGCTGCGATTATCAGAACCGTAGATAGCGTTTATCCAGTGTGGGTAGGTGTGAATCAAATTGAACGTCTTCCAGATCGATTAGTTCAACTCAATCTTACGGATCGAAAGCTATTCATCATCGCGGATGAATCAGTGATGGAACCGCACGGTACGCTCTTGGCGGGGAAACTGCAGACCGCACAAATATCGGGTGCTACATATCTTATTCCGTCGGGCGAAACTTCAAAATCATCAGCGATGATAGAAGAAATTTATGCTTGGTTAGCGACGCATAAAGCCGAACGAACAAGTGTTATCATCGCGCTCGGTGGTGGTGTTGTCTGCGATATTGCAGGATATGTTGCAGCCACTTATTTGCGTGGTTTACCTATAATCATGATTCCAACGTCAGTACTGGCCATGAATGATGCCTCAATAGGTGGTAAAACTGGAATAGATCTTCCTGCCGGGAAAAATCTCGTCGGAGCCTTTAAGCAACCTCGCGCGGTTATTGCGGATATTAATACTCTAAGCACACTCCCCAAAAGATCATATATTGAAGGCTTTGCTGAAATTATCAAACACGGCCTTATTCTTGATTCGGAATTACTGGAGTGGCTTGAAGTACATCGTGGCGAATTAACAAGTGAACTGCCCCCGTTAGCCTTGCTCCAAAAAATAACGACGCGCTCAACATCCTTGAAATCACTAGTCGTCTCTACAGATCCTCTTGAACAGGATATTCGGGCGATTCTCAATTATGGTCACACAATTGGCCACGCAATAGAAACAGTGACCGGATATCAGGAGTGGATGCACGGAGAGGCAGTTTCTGTAGGCATGACTGCCGCCGGACGAATAGCTCGAGAGCTTGGGATCATGGAACTTAACCTTTTCGAGCGACAAACCGACCTCCTACGTGATTTCGGTCTACCAATTAGCGCTCCCGGACTCAGCCCAGATAGAATAATCGAAGCAATGTCGCGAGATAAAAAGATAATTGACGGCAAGGCCCGATTTGTCTTTGTCTCAGAGGTTGGCCAAGCAGTACTTCACACCGATGTACCTGATTCACTGATCAGAGATGCGGTTCAACGAGTAACGAGATGACATGTTAAAGAAATGCTTGGTTGCCATAATATCAGGACGTGTGCAGGGTGTAGGCTATCGTGCCTTTGCGGCTGACGTCGCTATGCGAGCATCGCTTCAAGGTACGGCCCGAAACATGGTTGACGGACGAGTAGAAGTGATTGCTGAGGGACCCGAGAATCAGCTCCGAAGCTTTCTTGAAGAACTACGAATCGGCCCTACGCTTTCCAGAGTAGATAACATCGAGTCTCGATGGGAAAAACCCGTCACGAATTTTACTCGGTCAGGTTTTGAAATACTATACTGATTCAACTTCCGAGTACTTGTCGTATTAATTCATCTAACGTGAGGTCAGTTGATACCTCGGCAATCACTGTATCAACCTTGGCGGTGGCTTCTCTCCTAGTAAATTGCAGGGCTAGAAGTGCCTCAATTGCATCAGATCGACGCTCATCGTTCGGTGAATATTCTCCAAAAGCCGTTGCTTCAATTTCGGATGACACCAAGAAGTCCAATTTTCCCTGAAGCTGAGCGATAATCGTCTGGCTTAGTCGAATACCTATTCCAGGAAGAGTTGCCAAGGCCTTCTCATCTCCGGTTTCGATATACTTTGCGATCTCGACAGCAGGTTTTTCAAGCGCCTGAGCCGCACGACTCGGACCAACCTTGGGGACATCTACAAATTTTCGAAAGAAGTCCCGTTCGTGCGTAGACGGAAAGCCAACAAGTTGACTGGTGATGTCGTGCTGAGTGGCATATTCATACACATGCACAATTACAGGTTGACCAAGAGATTCCATCTCTTCGGCCCAAGTGGAGGCAAACGCGGGAATTCGAACTTCATGATGCACTCCACCAACGACGACAGAGGCCGTCAACGTTCCTCGCTCGAAATCTTGGATAACACCTTCGAGTGCGCGAATCATCAGTCAATCTCCTGGTTAAAAATCTTTTCATAGCGGCGCAACATATACGCCGTTAATCCTATCGCAACAGCATCAGACGCATCTAGAGAATTTGGAATTTCAGTAGAATTCAATTGTGCGGCAAGCATGAGTTGAACCTGTTCCTTTGGGGCATTTCCCCAGCCAGTGATCGCCTCCTTAACCTCACGGGGAGTTATCTCTCGAACAGGGATCTGGTTCTCGTTGGCTGCAATCAAGGATGCCGCTCGAACCTCCGACACCGACATCGCAGCCTTTATATTCTTGGCTATAAATTGTGTTTCAACTGCTAGTTCATCCGGTTTGTAGTGTTCAATGATCGAAATCAACTCTGTAAAGATTGTTCCAAGACGGGAGGATTTTGTCGATCTAGCACTTGTACGAATCGTGCCACTAGTAAGCAGTGTGGCGTTATTCTCGCGTGCACGTTTATCCAGCAGTGCGTAACCGGTGACAGCCAATCCGGGATCAATTCCCATGATTCGTATTAACTGATCAGTCACAAGATATGGCTCTCGACCGACAGGGATTGCGCACCAATTTAACTGATCTCATCTAACAATGAATCAGCAAAATCTGCATTTGAATGGACTCGAGCAACGTCATCGAGATCGTCCAGCATTTCAAAAAGTCGCAAAACAGTTCGTCCGTCAGAGTCGCTAAGCTCTACACGCTGCTTCGGAATCTGTAATGAGTCGGCATTAGTTATCATGAACCCTTTATTCTCGAGTTCGTCTTTGATGTCGATCAGATCGGTCGGCTCCGTAATGACATCTATCATCATACCCGCATCTTCTATATCGAGCGCTCCCGCATCAATTGCCGTTAACGATAAATCTTCTTCATCGATTACAGTTTTGTCTAAGCTAATTACGCCACGTCGTTCAAACTGCCATGTGACCGAGCCTGATTCAGCCATACTTCCCCCACTCCTAGAGAATGCGTGCCTTATTTCAGCTACAGTCCGATTCCGATTAGTGGTGATCGCATCAACGAGGACAGCGCAACCGCCTGGCCCATAGCCCTCATATGTCACTTCTTCAAGTGTCTCACCATCACCAGGACCAAAGGCTCTCTTAATAGCTCGATCGACATTGTCATTAGGCATATTCGCTGATTTTGCTTTCTGCATGGCGAGTCGCAGTGAAGGATTAGTCTCAGGATTGGGATCCTGCCCATTTCGTGCCGCCATGGTAATATCACGCGCGATCTTGGTAAACAGTTGCCCCCGTTTCGCATCCGTTGCAGCCTTCTTGTGCTTAATTGATGACCATTTGGAATGACCAGACATTGTTATACCTCGCACTCAACAATTAGCTCTAGGCGACTAAGAGCACGTCATCAATCAGTCGCGTCGACTCGTCATCACCATGATTGACAATCGTGCAGCATACCTATATCGCCGACTATTTGGCAAACGTGTTCGAATCAGTGAGCGATACATAATCTATAGAAATTATATCCTGATCTGGGATTGTCGAACCGACCATAATATTACACTGAGTGACGGTGCGTATTATGGGTCGAAATAAATGGCGTAACAAGGGCGAGTTATTGATTTAGCCATTCACCCGAACTAGGTATATCGAGTAAACCATTAGTAGCTAATATGGCGTCCCGAATAGCAGATGCTACTACCAACGGAGCTTGAGCCATCAGCCCTAATGATGCTTGCGGATCTAGGTCTACAAGCCCGGTGGCCGCGGAAAAGACAAGATCTCCATCTCTTTGGGTGTGTACCGGCCAAATTGACTGTGCAAACCCATTATGGGATATGCTCGCCAATTGATTCACCTCAAAGGAATCTAACCTTGCGTCTGTAACGATAAAGACCAGAGTCGTGTTCTCATTTGATTCGACTGCTTCAATCGGAAGTTGGTGATTCAGCAACGCCTCGGCGGTATTGAGAAATTCTGATCGAGCAGAGCGTGGGCCGGCGATTCGAACAGCGGTCTGATAGTCATAGATATCTCCCAATGCATTGACGATTGCAAGGGCAGCTATCGTGAAAGTATTTCCCTCTTGATCTTTCAGCGTAGCAGAGCTTGATCCAATTCCACCCTTGAGTGCATGCTCCATTCCAAAAAGCTTTGCAACAGTGGCTCCTGTTCCCGCCCCCACACTACCTCTCTCGAATCGAAGATTGGTGGCTATTCTTGCTGCCTGATAACCCGCCTCTGCAGGCGGCGGGATAGCATCCCCAATCCCCAAATCAAAGAGGATTGCTGCAGGTACGATCGGAATTTTCCCTACTGATGTCTGATATCCCACATTGATTTCACGGAGATATTGAGAAACGCCGTCAGCTACACCGAGTCCCATCGCACTTCCACCTGAGAATACGAATGCATTCGCACCAACTATGTGACTATTAGCACGAAGTAAATCAGTCTCACGCGTGCCTGGAGCTCCACCACGTACATCGACACCCGATGCTGAGTTCTCCGGCAACATAATCACGGTGCAGCCGGTACCTGAATCTAAATCTGTCCAATTGCCGACTCGAATCCCAGATATATCGAAAATAGAGTTCTCTTGTTCTAAATTCATTCACTTAGCCCTTATTTAACATAATAATTATCTACTCTGGCATTTCGGACAATAGTGCGTTCCCCGCCCAACAACCTTAATCTTTTTAATGGTGTTATCGCATCGATAGCAGTTCATACCAACCCGACCATATACAAAGCAGTGATCTAGTGCACCTCCTGAGACGCCATAAGCATTCACGTAATCGCTGAATGAAGTACCTCCCTGCTCCAACGCTCTGTTGAGCGTATCTTGAATCGCTATAAACAGTTCTTTAGTTTTTTTCTTACTGACAGTGTCCGATCGTTTCCTTGGGTCAAGGCCCGCCATGAAGCAGACTTCATCAACGTAGATATTCCCTAGGCCAGCTACAGTGGTTTGATCAAGTAACGCTGATTTAATGGTGCCTGATTTTCGTCGGAGAGCTGATATTAGGTTGTTCGGCGAAAAGTCAGGAGAAAGTGCGTCCGGTCCGATATTCACCGCCAAACCATTCTCAAAATGACTCACAACGTTCCATGTACCGAATCTTCTCACATCTTCGAAGCTAATTGTTTCAAACACACAATCCATCGTAGATTCTAAGTTCAGTCGAGCTCGTTCGTATTTACCTGTGAGCGAATCAGGTTCACGTAGTATTAGAGCTCCCGTCATTCTTAAATGGACTATGAACGAATCACCACTTGATAAAGAAAATATCAGATATTTCCCGTATCGATGGGTGTTTGTAATTCTTTGCCCTATTAGTCGATGGGTGAGTTCTTTGACATTAGAATTAAGGCAAAGACGCTCAAAACCCGGGTGAACTCGTGCATCAACTATTACTCGCCCAACTAGGTGTGGGTGTAATCCTCTTCGAGTTGTTTCGACTTCGGGTAATTCAGGCACACTAGATAACTTCCCTTAAATTACCCAAATTGGTTCCTATGGCCTCATCTAATACCAGTGGAACGGTAAGTTCCATGGAAGGCATTAGTCTTGCCGCAATCTCTCGAACGGCATCAAGTTCTTCTTTGGGTAATTCGAAAATAAGTTCATCATGGATTTGCATCACAATTCTCGCCAGTCTACCGTTGGCCCGAGATTGCTCTAACTCCCGGTCGATATTATTCATAGCAATCTTTATTACATCAGATGCTGTACCTTGAACCGGCATATTCATAGCTATTCTTTCACCGGCTCTCCGAATATTATGATTACTTGCAGATAACTCGGGTATGGGCCGCCTTCGTCCCGTGAGTGTTTCCGCATATCCATTCTCCCTAGCTTCATCAATCGTCTTTGTACGCCATGCATCGATGGCAGGGTATGCGTCGAAATATGAGTCAATGAATTCCTGTGCCTCATTTCGAGAAATACCTTCTCGAGTTGATAATCCAAATGCACTAAGTCCATATAACACGCCAAAATTAAAGACTTTCGCTCTGCGACGCTCGAAAGATGTGATCGATTCGATTGGTTTCGAAAATATTTTTGCTGCAGTAGCCGCATGGATATCTTGATTGTCTAAAAAAGAAGCGATCAATGCTTTGTCTTGACTTAGATGAGCTAAGATTCGCAGTTCAATTTGAGAATAGTCTATGGATAGAAAAACAGACTCATCACCGCATCTCTCGGCGATAAAGGCGTTCCGAATGGCACCTCCCCTATCGCCTCGAATTGGCAGATTTTGAAGATTAGGATGGGTAGAGGACAGTCGTCCCGTCGCAGCCGTAGTCTGCGAATAACTCGAATGAATTCTCCTGGTGCGCTGATTGACATGCTGGGGTAACGCATCAACGTATGTAGATTTAAGTTTCGAGAGCTCCCGCCACAGAAGAATGTCTTCCACGACCGGGTGCACTCCGACCAATGCCTGAAGAGAATCGGCATCTGTACTGAATCCTGTCTTTATCTTCTTCGTTGGGGGTAGCTGCAACTCGTTAAACAACAGCTCAGAGAGTGCCTGAGGTGAGCTAATTTTAAAATCATGTCCTACATTCCTGAAGGCCAGGATTTCCACTTCTCTAATTTGCTTACCTAGGTTGATTCCTAGTTCAATTAGCGGCTGAGGGTTAAGTCCTATGCCGATATCCTCCATCCGACTAAGTGCTAACGCATGCGGCAAATCAATTTCATAAAACACCGAATCAAGTCCTTGAGCAGTAAGTCTCGAGGTTAAGGTTTCTCTTGCGTCTAAGACAAGGCTGCCTGCCCGTCCCGCATATTCAGCGATTATTTCGTGATCTACTTCAGCCAGTGGTTTAGCTGATCTGCCTTTCCCACGTATTGTCTCCTCTTCAATAGGTTCTTGAAGTCCATACTCTCTAGCAAGTTGCTTCAAACTTACGTTGTAGGAACCTAGCACATAAGCCGCAATCTGAGTGTCGAATATCTTTACAAAACTCAGATCAAGCTCTAAGGACTCTGCTATTTTACGCAGGCTCCCTAAAGTGAGTTTTGCATCATGAATGACAAACGTGAGTCCTTGCAAAAGGTCAAGTTCTTGCAGCCACTGGAATAATACTGGTGCCTCCAAACCAGATGAAACACTTTCGTCACCCGTTAAATCCATCATAGGTGAAGGAGTGATTTGGCCGAACAAACCAGTCAATGGGAAATAAAAGCTAGCGTCTGAATCCACAGACATAGCAAGTCCCACTGCCTGCTCCGCAGATTCGATGGGATACGGTGAGCCAGAAACGAGAAATAGTGAGAGATAGCCGCTGGCGATAGCGGAGGATCGTAGCATTCCCAACTGTTCACTTGTTTCAAGTAAAACAGATTTATGAGATCGAACATTAGTAGTTATGGGCTGGATTGATTCTGCGTCTTCAGGAAGTCTTGAAAGCAAGGAGTTAAATTTCATTCGCTGGAAAAAATTTAGAGCATTTTTTCTCTCATAATTCTTGCAATCCGCGAGATCTAGTTCAAGGTCCAAGTCAGGCACGTCCCTCACAATCGTAGCCAGCATTTTAGAGTGTACAGCGGAGTCCTCGCCATTTCGCAATGCGGTCTGAGTACGTTTAGGCTCTATCAGTTCGATATTCGTGAGCATATTCTCCAATGATGACCATTCACTTATCAACGACTTCGCGCCTTTATCACCGATGCCCTTCACACCAGGTATATTGTCACTCGTATCGCCAACCAATCCCTTGTAGTCGACCATTTGCAACGGCTCGAACCCAAAGCGTTCGAGCACCTTTTCATTGTCATACATCACATAATCCCGTTGGTAAGGTCGATACATGTATACCCGCACTCCGGGCTCTACTAGTTGAATGATGTCATTATCTAACGTCAAAATAATCGTGTCTTCGATTCCCTGGGTTTTAGCTTGCGCCGCGAGAGTGCCCAAGACGTCATCCGCCTCATATCCTCCTTTTTCAACAACAGGTATCGAAAAGGCCGCCAACAACTCTCGCACTCGATCAAATTGTGGCCGGAGATCATCTGGGGTGGGGTCACGATTAGCTTTATAAGTCGGATCGAGTTCCTTTCGAAACGTCGTCTCAGAGGCGTCCCATGCCGCAATCAGGTGAGTTGGTTGAAGATCTGCTAATACTGCCAGAAGGCTATTAGCGTACCCGTATACTGCTGAGATCGGCTCTCCATCTGGGCCGGCTGGGAGTACATCCTTTAATGCGAAGTAAGATCTAAACATCAATCCGTGAGAATCAATAATCACCAGACGTTTGTAATCTGGACTCATCGCATCAGAGCTTTCAATTGGTACTAATTTCTGCATTGTTAGTGAAGTATAGAGCTCATGAGCTTCCTAGATGTACACAGTTGATTAGCAGGATATCATTAGCGGAATGCGCAGATATCGTACCCTCCCTCTCCTCGCCATACGAAGAATGGCTGGTAACTGGCGATTACTCACAAGCGTCGTCATAGGAACGATTTTAGCTTCAGCGATCCTTTCGGCAACAGCAATATATTCAGATGCTATTAGAGATTTAGGACTTGACTTCGCTGTAGAAAAAGAGAATATTCGTGACCTGGATCTGGTCGTGCTCCAAAGCAATATTCCTGTGGAAGCGGCACGATACGAACGTGCCCAAGCGAGGCAATCCAGCAAAATATTTACTACATCGGATCACACTTACGCGACCGTGAATCGCGGAGCCCGCAGTGCGACATATTTTGCCACAAAAAATGATGAAGTATTCGTCGTTGGTGATTCGAGTTTTCCGCGCGCCAATTTCATGTGGCGATCCGGACTAGAGGATGAGATTCGGATAGTAGAAGGAGTTTGGCCCACGGGCCAACCCGGCGGCTCCGCTCAACAGGTCGAAGTCGTCATCGGCAAGAAAACGGCAGTTGATCAAGGATTTTCTGTCGGCCAAGAGCTCGAAGTTTACCCCTTCTGGGAAAAGAAACCTCTCGCTGTCCCCGTGTTAATCGTAGGTATCGCTGAAGTTCTGGACACCACGGACAGGTATTGGGGTCAAACCAGCTTCGTTCGTCTCAATGGCAAGGAACGAGCATGGGATACTTATTTGCTTTGGATACCGGAAGTGAGCGCCTATGGAACGCTGCTTGACCTTTCTCCAACCGTCACCGCCGACTATAGGAATACTTATCAACTGGAACCTGAGCGCCTGAATTCAAGGAATTCTCTCCTAGTCTCGAGTGGACTCGATCGACTTGAACCTGATTTAGCATCGACGGAGACTCGCCTTACTATACGCACCGACCTGCCCGAGCTGCTACGAACCTACGATCAAAAACTTTTCTTCACACGCATTCCGCTTTTGGTACTTCTTCTTCAGGTCGGTGGTATCGTTGCCTACTATTTAATTACTGTATCGACAATGCTCGTCGACCGACAAGCAGCTGAAATAGCGACCCTACGCTCCCGGGGAGCCACCACCAGACAATTGCTTGCTCAATATGCCGCTGAAGGCTCAATTCTTGCCGCTATAGCTATAGGACTTGGTCCGTTGGTTGCCGCAACAGTAATAACCGCTCTAGGTCCTACTCCTGCATTTAGTGCGATCTCAGATGGAGGGCGTCTGGAAGTTCACATCAGTACAGCTGCCTATGTTCTCGCGTGCATCGGCGCACTTATCGCGTTTTTGGCGCTCATGGTGCCGGCTTGGAGAGCCACACGTAATACGGTAGTAGAATACAAAAAAAACCAAGCCCGTCCCGACAAATCACCCCTCTTCATTCGTTTATATCTAGACGTGGCATTCATGGTCGTATTGGCATTGGTATATTGGCGAGTTTCAAGAGAAGGAGATTTGTTAGCAGAGAGATTCTTCGGCGGCCAACAACAATTAGATCCTCTACTTTTAGCCACTCCTGCAGTATTTATGGTTACAGTCGGAGTGGTGTTTCTTCGACTATTTCCACCTACACTCCGTTTAATAAGCTGGCTTGTTAGCTGGACTCGGTCCGTCGCCTTACTTATTGGCATGCGATCGTTAGTCCGAAATCCTGGCAACTACTCCAGACTAGTACTTCTACTGATGTTTGCGACCGGTGTGGGGATGTTTGGTGCGACATTCTCGGCCACACTGGATCGGTCGTACACGGAACGTGCGCAGTATGCAGCAGGTAGTTCGCTGCGGGCAGTCTTAAGCCTAGCGAACCAGGCTCCAGGAGAAACAGCCGTCGATGAAATCTTGAGTCAGAAACCTGACGGTGACGCCACCTTGGCTCTGAGGACAAGAGCAACTCTGTGGCGAACAAGTGATAACCCGCGCGAAGTCGAACTCTTAGGAGTCAATCCAAACTCATTTAGCGCTACCGCATTTTTTAGAGATGACTTCGCAATTAGTTCAATTCAGGAAATAGTTCAGGATCTTAATAGTGACTCAGTAAGCCTCACGGGCCCCACGATCGCTGAGGATGCACGTCAGATTGGATTATGGTTAAAGTTTAACAACCTAGCAGGAAGAATTAATGTCAACACTGTCCTCGCGGATAATGATGGTCGTCTGAATCATTTTGCGATGGGTGCGGTAAGACCAGGTGATCCCGCTACTAAGGATTGGGTACTTTTCACCGCTGACGTAACGAAACCTGCTGATAAGTTTGGCAATGTGAAAGTTGCGCCATTGCCATACAGCCTTCGAGGAATAACGTTCACAGCTTCAAGTCGACTTACCGCTCAACAAGCAAATATCAGAATAGGTCCGCTTGTATACACAACGTCGGTTGCTCCACCGCCAGCTCCAGAAGGGGCTGACGACCAGCCCACCACCTCAGGCCGATTTAGTTGGTACTTTGGCCTAGATGGTGGCCCACGAGGTTCAGCTTCCTGGCCTGATACAACAGTAATTCACGACTTTGCTGATGGAGGTTTTTCTCCTCTCTCTGGTGCCCGATCTTCCTCTTCTGCTGATTCTTTAAGTATCGATGTCGATGGGCCCCAGGGGATTGAACGAACTACCACACTCAGTTGGGTCTCTTCAAATGAAACCCGTGGGTACTATCGAGTGCATGGTTTGATGCTTGACACGAATACCACCGATCTCAAAGTTTACTTGGACAGAGAGACCGTCACCGGGATGGATATAGAAATTGGTGATGTATTTGCAGTGAATTCTTCTTCAAGATGGACCCGAGGTAAACTCGCCGGAGTATTTGACTATTTCCCCACCTATATACCAAACTCCAATGCAGGTTTTGCCGTGGTGAACTCCGATAGGCTTCAATCCGCAATCAACATCGCCTTGCCAGATAACTCTGTCGGACCGAACGAGTTGTGGTATCGCTCAGCGAACACCACAGATCCTGTCGAGTGGGCGGCTGAGTTTGATCATGATAAACTTTTCCTCGCTGAAACTATCAGAACCGAACAGCAAGAAGATCCTCTAATAGCAGCGGGTTGGTCGGGTATATTGGCAATCAGTTTTGGTGCAGTGTTATTACTTTCCGCGATTGGATTCATGGTGTACTCATACTTAAACGCGCAACAGCGGGGACTGGAATTTGCAATTATGAGGACTCTTGGTTTTTCCCGACCACAGGTCTTTAGCCTCGTTCTTTTTGAGCATCTCTTTGTGGTTCTGGCGGGGCTTGGGCTTGGGACAGCCGTCGGACTCTTCATCGGTAGGTTTATGATGAGCTTTCTCGCGACAGACGAGCGCGGAAATCCTGTCGTGCCGCCATTTATTTTGGAATTTTCCTGGACGGAAGTGTTCCTTGTCTGGGGAATATTGAGTCTGGTATTCATTTTAACCGTGGCCGCAGTAGTAACACTCTACTTCCGTTTAGCCATTCACCGAGCACTACGAATTGGAGACGCCTAATGGCTAGTGAGTACATATTTGCTGAAGAGTTGTTCAAAATATATAAAACTGATGACCTGGAAGTTGTCGCCCTTCGCGGGCTCGACCTTCGTGTTGCTCCTGGAGAGATGATGGCGATAGTGGGTGCGTCAGGATCAGGAAAATCTACGTTTCTCAATATCCTTGCGGGCCTAGATACCCCGTCAGCTGGCAGAATTTCAGTGGGAAGTCGGGACCTACTAAGAATGAGTGATGATGACCTCGTGGACTATAGGCGGCGTGAAGTTGGATTCATCTGGCAACAGACAGGACGTAACTTA
>Ga0315318_10000795_pt1 | contig 13311 bp, 9 predicted proteins | sample M1200m3416metaG_FD_203703 | JGI IMG/M metagenome (GOLD analysis project Ga0315318, IMG submission 203703) | Ammonia-oxidizing marine archaeal communities from Monterey Bay, California, United States - M1 200m 3416 | ecosystem: Environmental > Aquatic > Marine > Coastal | place: USA: California... | reverse complement strand
GGCAAAGCTCTCGACCTCCTTGTAGGTTGGCGGAAGCCCGATGAGATCAAAATAGACTCGCCGGATGAGCTCGCGCCGACTGGCCGGAGCCGCAGGCTCGAAGCCGCCGCTCTCCAGCTTCGCTAAAATAAAGTTGTCGACCGGGTTGCTTACCCAGTCGGCCTTCCTGACCGCGGGGACCGGAGTCTCGCTGACCTTGCGAAAAGCCCACCAGTCACGGTCCTTGTCCGTCACGGCCAGCCCGGGAGCGCGGCGGTCGGGACCTCCGCTCTCCTCCTTCGGCCAGGGCGCCCCCAGCTCAATCCAGCGCATCAAAATACCGACCTGGTCAGCGGAGAGCCTCTGCTTCGGCGGCATCTTCAGCTCGGGGTCCTGGTACTTCACGGCTCTCACCAGCAGGCTCTCCTGCGGCTTGCCGGGTACAACTGCGGGGCCCGAGTCCCCGCCGGAGAGGATCGCCTCATGCCGGTCCAGGCGGAGCTTACCCTTCTGCTTCTTCTGCCCGTGGCACTTATAGCAGCTGCCGGCAAGCAGGGGCCTCACCTTCCTCTCGAAGAATTCAAGAGCCTCCGGAGATGCGGTGGAATCGGCTCGAAGCCCGCCCGCGAAGGCAAGCAGCGCTGTGAGATAGAAGCCGGCGACGGCTCGATTGAAGGTCATCCCGGTAGAACCTCGAGGCGATTTTCGTGGGGCACGACCAATCGTGCTAACCACCTTAATTTAGCAATCCCTCAGGAAGGCTTCCACCATAAGAACACTGAATCACACTCGGCGCCTCCGAAATACGGAGACCCCCTTGCGTCAGGACGCCAAAGGCAATAGCGTTAGGGTTCTGGAAAATACGAAAAACACTCTCCTGGAGGCCCGCAGAATGAAGAAGATCGCATCGCGAAGAATGTTTCTAAGGACCGGCGCCGCCGCGACGACTGGAGCGCTGCTCAGCTCACCGTCAGATCTGTTGCGAAGCGCTCTGCCCCAGCCGGGCTCTTCGATGAAGTTCGGCCTCGTCACCTACCTCTGGGGACAGGATTGGGACCTTCCGACCCTGATCCGCAACTGTGCCGCGAGCAAGGTTCTCGGGGTCGAACTCCGGAGCACGCATGCCCACAAGGTCGAGCCCTCGCTCAACGCCGCGCAGCGAAAAGAGGTCAGGAAGCGCTTCGCTGACAGCCCGGTGACCATGGTCGGCATCGGCAGCAATGAGCGCTATGACAACCCCGACCCTGCCGTGGTCGCCAAGGCGGTCGAAGCGACCAAGGCCTTCATCAAGCTCAGCCACGATGTCGGTGGAAGCGGTGTCAAGGTCAAGCCTGACCGCTTCCACAAAGGGGTCGAAAAAGAGAAGACCATCGAGCAGATCGGCAAGGCTCTGAACCAGCTCGGCGATTTCGCCGATGGATGGGGACAGGAGATCCGGTTAGAGGTCCACGGCCAGTGCGCCCAGCTGCCGACGATCCGGAAGATCATGGATGTCGCGCAGAACAAGAACGTCGGCGTCTGCTGGAACTCCAACAACCAGGATCTCGAGGGCAAGGGAATCGAGCACAACTTCGACCTGGTCAAGAAGCGCTTTGGAGCCACGGCCCATGTGCGTGAACTCCAGGACAAGGCCTATCCTTACGAAAAACTCATGGAGCTCTTCGTAAGAATGGACTATTCCGGCTGGGTGATGCTGGAGGCCCGCGGCAAACCCAGGGACCGCGTCGTCGCGCTGGGCCAGCAGCTCGGCCTCTTCAATTCGATGGTCGCCAAGGCCCAGAAAACGATCAGTAAAAAAGGCTGAGAAATGAAGCCCCTGCCTACACTCATCCTGCTCTTTACCTGCGCCTGCGCGCAGGCGAATGACTCAATTCTGACCAGTGAATTGATCTACGAGAAGGCTCCCTTCGCGAGCTGCCATGCCTCAACCATAGCCGAGAGCGGCAAGGCCCTGGTGGCGGCATGGTTCGGCGGAACGGGTGAAGGAAACAAGGACGTCGGGATCTGGGTTTCGCGCAGGGAAGACGGAAAATGGTCGGCTCCTGTTGAAGTTGCCAATGGAGCCCAGGGCCCCGGCAAGCGCCATCCCTGCTGGAACCCGGTACTTTTTCAGCCGCGGAAGCCGGCCGGCAGCCCATTGCTTCTTTTTTTCAAGGTCGGGCCGAGTCCAGGCTCCTGGTGGGGAGAGCTCGTTACATCGACGGACGGTGGAAAGACCTGGGCGAAACAGCAGCGGCTCGGCAAGGGCATCATCGGACCGGTCAAAAACAAGCCCATCGAGCTCGACAAGGGCCTCCTGCTCTGCCCCTCATCGACCGAACACGCCGGCTGGAAGGTCCATTTTGAATTTACCGGGGATCTTGGAAAAACCTGGACCGGCACAGGGGTTGTCAACAAGGACACTCGCTTCGGTGCGATCCAGCCAACCATTTTCCGTCACTCCGGCGGGCGACTGCAGGCTCTCTGCCGCAGCCAGCAGGGCCGCCTCACCCAGACCTGGTCCTCTGACCAGGGCAAGACCTGGAGTGAAATGACCGCGACCTCTCTCCCTAATCCGAATGCGGGGGCCGATGGAGTCACCCTCAGCGATGGCCGCCACCTGCTCGTTTACAACCACACCACCCGGCGCTCCTCTCGTCCCCGGGGACGGGAGATGCTCAACGTGGCGGTCAGCTCCGATGGCAAGGAGTGGCAGGCGGCCCTTGCCCTGGAAAACCAGCGGGGAGAGCACTCCTATCCCGCGGTGATCCAGTCCGCAGATGGGCTTGTTCACATCACCTACACCTACCACAGGCGCAGGGTAAAGCATGTCGTCCTCGATCCGGCGAAGCTGAAGCTCACGCCGATCAAGCAGGGGAAGTGGCCCGGGCTCTCCGGGAAGTAGCCGCCGAGCTTCTCCTCAGATCTTGCTGCTGCCCTTCAAGACGCGAACCTTGAAGCCGAGGCTTCGGCAGACCGACACCAGCTCTCCGAAAATATCCCCGTAGGCCACGGCGATATGGTTGGAGAGATAGTGCGCCATGATGGTCTCCTGCGAGCAGCCAAGATCGGCGGCCATAAAGGGCCACTGCCGGGTGGTTCCCTCCCACCACTCATCACGCTTGGACGCGGGCAATTTCCTCACCTTGCCGCGGCCGATATCCATCCAGAGCTCTTCATCCCGGATGTAGGCGCGCGCCCAGGTCATGTCTCCTGCGCGGCTTTCGCCAGCGAAGGTTCCTCCCGGAATCGGAAAATAACCGGCCGGCTGGCGGTAGGAGTGGACTCCCTTCAGGCTCCCGGGATCGTGGTTGAAGGCGTAGGCGCCGCAGGATCCCGAGTTGAGCAGAACCCAGAGGAAGCGGCCGTTGTGCTCGCCCCCCCACCTTACATCGTGGAACATGACCTCGGGATGCAGACCGCGGCGCAGGAGAATCCGCTTCATCAGCTCCATAGGTACGAGGTTTCCCTGGTCTGCCTCGGTGGCTGTCATGATCGGCCGGCCGCTGGATTCCGGCCTGCAGGACGAGTTGAGCAGTCCCTCGCAGAAATCCGATGGCGGCAGCAGGGGCAGCAGGCCGAGCTGGTACTGCCAGCCAATACAGTCGGCCTGGAATTCATCTACGAGTCCGAGCACCGCGAGGTACATGCGAAGCTGCTCGCGGGTCGCCTCCACGGTAAAGTCCTCGGCATCTTCCTCTTCCCAGTGAAAACGGACCCCCTTGTCGACGCAGAACTTCAGGGCCTTGTCGACGCGGTCCTCATCAATGTGGGTCAGGCGCTCGAGTATCCAGGCCTGGTCGACCTTGTGCTCGGCGAAGCCGACCTTGTTCAGGAGGCGGGGTCCGAAATAACCGTTGATCATGCCCATGGAGGTGTCACCGAGCATCAGGGCGAGAATCCTGCGTTTTTGAATATCAGCGACCACTCGGTCCGCGACCTTCTTCGCCTCCGGGCTCACCTCGGCGCTGAGATGGAGCTCATCCTCCCGGTAGCGAATGGCCCCGGTTGAACACCACTCATCGAGCCGGGCCATGAAATCCCTGTCCTTTGTCCAGTCATCCGTATCGCTCCAGATCCTGGAGAACTTCCGGCCAACGCTCTCGAGGCAGGCGCCGGTATTGAGCAGGGCTACCAGCCCCGGCCAGGTGCCGGAAAAATTGCTCGCCAGCAGCAGGGGGTTGTCCTTGCCCACGACTCCATCGCAGGTATGAGGCCCGTAGGTCCAGTGAACGAAGACACCGACCATGGGGTCATCAATCGGCCCGAGCTCGGAGATGGACTGATCCGGACGAGTGAGGAACGTATCGATGAGGCGAGGCTTGCGGCCCAGCTTGCGAAGGGCTCTCTTCAGGTTTCCGACGGTAGCTCTGACCTGGGGCCTGGCCCACTCATTGGGCAGCTCCCGGTAGTCTCCGGGTAGAAAGATCGTGACGTTCCTGGACAATGTTCCGCCCCCTGTTCGGTAGAAAAGCTGGTGGTATTATGCTTATGCTAACTCTTCTTGCAAGGGCGCGGGAGCTCCCTGCCGCCTCATCGAGTCAAACGCGAGCCAAAATAGATGGAAAAAACATACCTGGCAATCGACCTTGGAGCCGAAAGCGGCAGGGCCATTCTCGGACGTCTCCTGGATGGAAAGCTCAGCACAGAAGAGGTCCATCGATTCCCCAACAGGACCGAGACCTCCGGAGGACGGTTGCGCTGGGATCTGCCCGCCCTCATGGAGCAGGTCCACCGGGGCATCGCAGAGGCCGCGACGAGAAACGGCGGCCGGCTCGATGGCATCGCTGTCGATAGCTGGGGGGTCGACTACGGCCTGCTGGATGAAAGCGGAGAGCTGATCGAGAATCCCGCCCACTACCGGGACGAGGCCCACTCCGGCGAGGTCGACAGAATAACCGGCAGCATCATCAGCCGCAAAGAGCTCTTCTCGAGGACAGGAGTCCAGCTGATCGATTTCAACACGCTCTTCCAGCTCACCGCGCAGAAGCGGCTCGCCCCGGAGACCCTGTCGAAGGCACGGCGCCTGCTGCACATAGGAGACCTCGTCGCCTACCTCCTCGGCGGAAGACCGGCCTCCGAGCTGACAATCGCCAGCACCTCCCAGCTGCTGGACTCGCGCGACAGAACCTGGGATCTCGAGCTCGCGAAGAAGGCGGGTCTGCCGACGGACATCTTCGGTGAGCTCGTCGAGCCTGGAACGGTGACGGGCGAGCTCAAGCCCGACATAGCTCTCGAAGCCGGTCTGCGCGGCCCCTGCCCCATCATAGCCGTCGCAAGCCACGACACGGCCGCGGCCGTAGCCAGCTGTCCGGCCACAGGACCGGGAGGCTGGGCCTATCTCTCGAGCGGAACCTGGTCCCTGCTGGGAATCGAAACCCCAGCGCCCGTCATCTCAACAGACGCCCTTGAGCGGGGATTCACCAACGAGGCCGGAGCCGCCGGAAAAAATCGTTTCCTGGCAATCATCACTGGCCTCTGGCTGGTCCAGGAATGCCGGCGTCAATGGGCTGGAGAAGGGCTCGATGCTGATTACGACGAGCTGACCCTCCTGGCGGAAGAAGCTCCACCCGCCCGGTCCTTCATCGACCCCGACGATCCCATCTTCGCCTCTCCCGGCGACATGCCCAGGCGGGTCCGGGATGCCTGCTCGGCCTCCTCCCAACCCGGGCCCGAAACCCGCGGCGATATTCTTCGCTGCATTCTCGAATCCCTGGCGCGGAAATACGCCTCGGTTGTCCGGGCGGCGTCCGAGTTCTCGCCCGGCACCATCGAACGTCTCCACGTCATCGGCGGGGGCAGCCGCAACAGCCTGCTGAACCGCCTGACCGCCCGGGAGCTGGGGATGCCCCTGGTGGCCGGACCGGTCGAGGCCACCGCCAAGGGAAACATCCTGCTGCAGGCGATGGCCACCGGCGAGCTGGCAGATCTCGAAGAGCTCCGGCAGGTCTCCGCTGCCAGCACTGAGCTGGTCCACTACGAGCCGGGCGAGAGCCCCTGACCCGCCCGGCCTCAGTGCTGGCAGCGCGGGCAGTAAAAAGTTGAGCGTCCGGAGAGCACCTTCCTCCTGATGATGGAACTGCACTCGAGGCATTCTTCTCCCCCCCGTCCGTAGACCCTCAGGAAAACCTGAAAATATCCGGCCGTCCCGTCAGGCCCCTGGAAGTCGTTCAGGGTCGTGCCGCCCTGGCGGATCGCCTCGGTGAGAACCTCCTTCACCACGGCGGTGATTCGTTCCCAGCTCTTGAGGCTGACCCTTCCCGCCGCCCGCTGGGGATGCACCCCGGCGAGAAAGAGCGCCTCCGATGCGTAGATATTTCCAACCCCCACAACCCTGCGTCCATCCATCAGGAAATTCTTGACCGGCTGGCGAAGCTTCCGCGACCGCTCGAAGAAATACTCCGCCGAGCACTCATCGGAGAGCGGCTCGACTCCGAGGTTGCTGAACCTCTTGTCCTCTTCCAGCAGAGCCGCGGGAACGAGATCGACCAGCCCGAAACGCCGGGGGTCGCGAAAATGAAGCTCCCTGTCCCCGCTGATGGAGAAGATGACGTGGGTGTGGAGCTGCGGCGTTTCTCCCGGCTCAGAAAAATAGATTCTCCCGCTCATGCCGAGATGGATAACGAGGAAGGCCTCCTCCCGGCTTCCGTCCTCCTCCAGATGAATCAGCAGATACTTCGCCCTGCGGCCGAGGCCCGTCACCCGGCGGCCTGGAAGCTCCCGCTGCAGCCTGCGTGCATCTACAGGATAGCGCAGCCGGGTCTCCCTCACATCGACCCCCTCGATCAGCTCTCCCTCGAGGAGCCTCTGGAGGCCTCGTCGCACAGTCTCGACTTCAGGCAGCTCAGGCACGGCTCACAACCCCGTCATATCCTGTAGGCCGCCCTCGCCTCACGCCCCAGGAGAGCATCTGCCTGGGAATCGCCGAAGAAACGTTCGCTATGCCAGTCCCAGCGCAGCTTGCGGCCAATGCGAAGGGCTATGTTGCCCAGCAGGCAGAGACTGGTGGTGCGATGACCGATCTCCACATCGGCGATCGGCAGCTCACGCTTCCTGATCGAATCCACCCAGTTCTGCATATGACCGGGACTCTCCGGAACCTCGACGCTGGCAGGCTCGCGCGGAAGCGGCGCCTCCTTGCCATCACGGTAGAACCTGCACTTGCCGGTTCCGAAGCCTGTACGCAGCTCTCCGTCTTCGCCGTAGAAGGTCATCCCATAGCGCTCGCCGGGCAGGACATCTCCGCCCTTCTCGGGCTGGTCCCAGGTCAGGGTGAAATCAGGATCCTTGAACTCCCACCGCGCCTTCATCGAGACCGGGAAGTCGTAGATGTTGTCCGCGGAATAGGTCCCGCGCGCCTCGACGCTCTCGGGCCCCTTGTGATCGATACCCATGGCGAAGGTGATCACATTGAACATATGCACGCCCCAATCGGTCATATAGCCGCCTGCGTAGTCACTGCACCAGCGGAAGTTGTAATGTACCCGCGCCGGGTGGTAGGCCGCCTCGGGTGCCGGACCGAGCCAGGCATCGTAGTCGAGAGATGCCGGGATCTTCCCGGGAGGAGGGGTCCGTTTTTCAACCTTGTTCGTCCACATCCAGTTCTTTACGGCGCGCACCTTACCGATCGCTCCGCCGCGGACCAGGCGCACGATATGCCGGACGTACTCCGTCGAGCGATGGTTGATACCCACCTGGACCATGCGGTCGTATTTGCGGGCAGCCCTGACAGCCCGACGGCCCTCGGCGATGTTGTGAGAGAGAGGCTTCTCGCAATAGACATGCTTGCCGGCCCTGCAGGCCGCGATCGTGATCGTCGCGTGCCAGTGGTCAGGGGCCGCGACAACGATTCCATCCAGCGCCTTGTTGTCCAGCAACCGCCTGTAGTCGGCGGCCAGCTGGGGCTCGCCCCCCGCCGCCTTCCGGGCCCTGGCAAGATGCCCCTTGTCGACATCACAGAGGGCGGCAACCTCTACCTGGGCATTCCCCCGGGTCATCCCGAGCAGGCTGCCTCCCCGGCCTCCAATGCCGACATGACCGACCGCCAGGCGCTCGGCCGGACTCGCGGAGAGCATACCTGGAACGAAGGCGGGCAGGGCGATGAGAGGCGCCGAGCACGCCAGGAAGCCGCGGCGCGACAGGTCTCGATTGCTTGGTCTCATGGGCGAAGGCTCCCAAACAGGAAACAAAAAACAGGCTCACCAGGCTGACCAGTGTAGCGAAGCCAATGACGGGCAGAAAGAGCTAAACGGCGGCGCCCCCCCCCGCACGGGCTATCCTTGCTGACGAACGACCGGCGAGGAGTTAAGATCCAGTTGTTCAACACAGGCCCTCGAGATTCTCTTGTCTTCCATGCGCCCCTATCTAGAACTTTGCCGTATCTATCTCGTGCCGACCGCCCTGGCCGACAGCTTCGCCGGCTTCGCGCTGGCCGCAGCCGTTTTCAACAAGAGCGAAGATCCCCTGCCGGCCCTGATCGTGGCGCTCATCTCAGCCTGTCTCTACAGCTGCGGGATGATCGGCAATGATCTCTTCGACCTCGAAAAAGATCGCCGGGGAGCCCCGGAAAAACCCCTGCCTTCCGGCGCCCTTCCTGTCGCTCACGCCGCCTGGCTGGCCTCCTCGCTCGCCTTGCTGGCCCTCGGCTTGAGCTTCCTGCTCGGCGAGACCTTCTGGCCGGCCGGCGTGGTCCTCCTCTGCTCCCTGCTCTACAACATCGGCGCCAAAAACATCCCGGTCCTTGGCAATATCCTGATGGGAACCTGCAGGAGTGGAAATTTCCTGGTCGGAGCGACCGCCGCGGCAGGCTCCTTCCTCCAGGTCTTATCCAGCGGAGCGCTCCTGGCCCCGGCCTTGATTCTCGGCGGATTTATCGCAGTGGTAACGGCCATCAGCCGCCTTGAGGATAGAGACCATCGCCCCCGGCTCTTCTCCTTGCTGGTGTACCCCCTGCTGACCATCCCGGTCCTCCTGGCCTCGATGAACCCGGGCTCTCCGGTCAATTGGATCGCCAACCTGGCGCTGCTGGGATTCCTCTTCCGGGCGATCCTGGCGGCTGGAAAAAACCACGGGCCCCTGCACCCGGCGACCTCCTATGTCAGGAACGCCCTCGGAGCGCTGATCTTCCTTGACGCCGCCCTGCTGCTGGCGTTCACCCCGTCCGAGTCGAGCTCGCTCCTGCCGGCGGCGGCCCTCTACCTGCTGACCCTTTTCTCGTGGTGGTCGAAGAGGAACTGGTTACAATCTGGCGGCGCGGACACCTAGGGTCGCAGGTGGCTGGCTATGGTCCGTGGCTCGGAGCAACCTGCAGATAAAACAGGAAACGATTTGAGAGAACCGGGGGTCGAAGATGAGTGAGCGAAAAAAGGTTCTTGTCGTTGGATCCGGCGGACGTGAGCACACGATCGTATCGGCCATCTCACGCTCGCCTTCAAACCCGGAAATCTACTGCGCGCCGGGTAATGCGGGAATCGCCGAGGAGGCCCAATGCGTAGACATTGGCGGCGAGGACATCGATGGGCTCCTGCAGTTCGCTCGCGCTGAAGAAATCGACCTCACCATCGTCGGGCCGGAGGCGCCGCTCGTGGCCGGGATCGTTGATCTCTTCGAAAGCGAGGGCCTGAAAATCTTTGGTCCGGGAAGAGGAGGAGCCCAGCTCGAGGGCAGCAAAATCTTCTGCAAGGAGTTCCTCTGCCGGCATGGGATACCCACCGCGGCCTTCGAGATCTTCGAGGACAGCGAGGCGGCCCTGGCACATGTAAACGAGCGCCCGCTGCCGATGGTGATCAAGGCTGACGGCCTGGCGGCCGGCAAGGGTGTGATCGTGGCCCACGACAGGGACACGGCGATCAAGGCGGTCGAAGACATCATGGTGGAGCGCAGCTTTGGCGATGCCGGCTCCCGGGTTCTTATCGAAGACTGCCTCACCGGCAGTGAGATCTCGATCATGGCGCTGACCGATGGCGTCAACTACCTGCCGCTCGAAACGGCCCAGGATTACAAGCCCGCCTTCGACGGCAACGAGGGCCCCAACACCGGGGGCATGGGCTCCTACTCGCCCTACTATTCACTCGGCGACCCGCTCGTGCAGGACATCCTCAACAAGGTCATTCGCAAGACCGTCGAGGGACTCGCACAGGAGAAGCTGCCGTTTAAGGGCGTGCTCTACGCCGGAATCATGCTGACGGATGAAGGTCCGATGATGCTCGAATACAACGCTCGCTTCGGCGATCCCGAGACGCAGTCCATCCTCTCCCGCCTGCAGACCGACCCGCTTGCGGTATTTGAGGCCGCCAGCGAACCTGGCGGACTGGAGAAGATGGTGCTCGAGTGGGATGAGCGGGATGCTGTCTGCATCGTGGCCGCCTCGGGAGGCTACCCCGGCTCCTACGAGCAGGGGATTCCCATCGAGGGACTCACCCCGACCGGCGAAAACTCGCAGGAAGCCGGCCTCTGGGTCTACCACGCCGGCACCCGTCGCGGTGAAACAGGCGAGACCCTGACCGCCGGCGGACGGGTTCTGGGAGTTACAGCCCTCGGAGAAACCCGTGAGGCCGCAAGCGAAAAAGCCTATGAAGCCCTGGGGGGCATCTCATTCGATGGCCTTCACTCCAGGAGCGATATCGGACAGACGATGGCCAACTGATCGGTCGGATACCAGCCGCCGAAAAGCCTGAACCTACCGGCCCTCTCCCTCTTCGGCCGGCTTCTCCTTGGCAGGATCTGTGACTGGAGCGGCCTCCTCTTCCTCTTCTTCGGGGCAGACCAGGCGATAGATATTGTCCATCGTCCGGTTGAGGCTCTCTTTGGAGACACGATAGCGAAAGCCCGCATCGAAAAAGCGCAGCACCGCATCCGCCTTGTCCTTTGTGTTCAGCCGGGGATTGATCGCCTGGATCTGGGCCTCTTTTTCAAATTCTCGCTGGTAGCTCACCGAACGCTTGGCGACCATCCTGCCGAGACGCAGAAGGTTCGCGTGAGCGGTAAGCGACTTGGAATGAACTGCCGGACTGCCGCTGGGAAAGTCGATAAGGACGGCCTTCTGGGTCGTACCCATCTTCCTGCGCCATTTACGGATATAAAGTTCGAGCCCCTTGCGATCGACCACCCCGGCAGTCGAGTACTTCTTGCCTTCCTTTACGGCATCCAGGGTGGATTTGAAATCATTCCAATTACCGACAAGCTCGTTGATGAAATCATCGTAGACCGTGCACATCAGGTTCGCTTGAGCCTCGCGCTCCTCTTCAGTGCCGACCTTGATAGCGTAGTTCTCCTGGCCATAGAGCCAGACCAGCGGGTTCGCCTTGGGCGGAAAGATTTTCGTTTTGCCTTTAAACGCCTTGCTGACCGCAGCCGTCTGCTCTTCAAGATCTATCTGGACCCTGAGATAATAATTGTCCACGCCCAGCGCTTTCTTCGGTACCAGGTCGTAGATGACTCCCTTCCGCTTGGAAGTCTTGAGGGTATAGAAGATGGTCTCACCGATCAGGGGCAGTCCATTATGAACCAGGTCCATCTGGATCTTCGTGCCGAGGGGAAGGTCGGAAGAAAAGTTCAGCTTGAGCTTCAGCGTCTGCTTGCCGCCCTTCGCGGCTGCGACATATTCCGAACTGATGAGCTCCATGTACGGCTTGTATTCAATATCCTCGTTCGGATCATCCTGGCTGAATCCCCGGGAGCAGAAGACACCCGTAAACAGGACAGCGGCAAGCGCAGGAAGGAACAATCTATCGAGCGTCATCAATCTACGTCCTCTTGGAGAAGAATTTTCGGATTGGGCAGATAATAGGAAAGCGAGACATCATCCAGCACCGGCGTCTGCACGACACCGCCGGCGGTGTTGCCGGAGAGGGACTTGGATCCCTTCAGGAAAAACTTATACACGAATTCGGCGCTCTGGCCCTTGACCCCGGTATCCGGCCTGAAGATCTCGCGGCCCGATATCTGGCTCCTGACGTTAGGGCTTCTCCAGGGCGCGCGGAACCGAGGCGGCAACGCGTTGGTCGAACGGAAGTAGGCCTCACACTCGACCGGGGTATTCACCAATTGAACCGCCGTGGAGTTGGGCAGCGAATCTGTAAAGGTCGTCGGGTAGTACGCGGTCCAATCGATGGCTCGCAGGACCACGCTATCCACCCCTGGAGGCAAGGGAACCTCAAAGAGGTTCGCATACTCACCCGTACGCTGGGTGAAATAACCCGCCCCGGCATTGCTTCCGTAGTAGCGTTTCACCTGGGGAAAAGTTCCCTGGTAGACGATCAGTTCATCGATCGTCGCATTGGCAAGAATCCTCTTCACCGAGGGCGCCACCGTAGTGACTCCGCCCCCTCCACCCGACTTGGCGCTGGTGGTGAACCACTTGAACACGCCTGCATCTGAGACGCCTTGCGAGCGGATGATTCCGCCGACCATCAGGCCGTCAATGGGCTGACGCTGGTTGAGACGGACCCAGGAGTTGGCCGTGCCATCGATGTTCTGCTGGGCTCTCCTGGGGGTACCTCCCGTGGTCACCTCTTTGAAATCGATATAGAGTCTGATCGGAAAGACGGGGTTGGCATCATCCCAGTCGATCGCGATATGGTGCCATTCGTGCGCCCTGATGTGCTTGATGTCAGCGACGATGTCGGCTCGGGAAATGATCTTCTGCTGGTCAAGGTGCTCGAGAATCGGGTTCTCGCCCTGCTGGGGAGCTCCGCCGCCCCCGGCCGAGCCTGGGTCGGGATAGAGCTTCACGCTTCCCGCCGCGCCGCCGACACCCCCGGCCTCCGGAAACGCCTGATGGTAGTACATACGAACGACACGCATCTGACCCCTGGTATTCTTGAAGAGGAAGAATTGGCTGCCCTCCGATCCGCTGAACTCCTGGGCGGCCGGCAGGACCTCCCTGATCACCTGGGTGCAGCCGAGCAGGCCGCTGAAGACCGGGTCGTCGCCGTCAAACTCGAACTTGACCCAGAAGCCGATCCCGCCGCGATAATAGGGAACATTACCGAGAATATTCTGTCCTCGACTGCCGATACCGGCGGACCCGATCCGCACGTTGCCACCGCCGAGGCCGACCTCTCCAATACGCTGCCGCGCGGGAAGGACCAGCAGCCTGTTGCCGAGGTGCTGCTGGCGAAGAAGGCTGGAATTGAATCCATCCGGGAAGAGATCCGTTCCGATCTCCTCTTTACCGACAATGGGATCGGTGTACTGCGCCGCCACATTGCCCCGGAAGACGTTCAAGTTCTGAAGCGTCTTGAGGCGATAGAATTCCCTGTACTTTCTCTGGAAACGGCTGAAGTTGAAGTCAAAGACGCCCTTGAGAGCATCGCTGACCTCATCGCCAAAGAAGCTGACGCCGCTTCCCTG
>Ga0315318_10000788_pt1 | contig 13427 bp, 21 predicted proteins | sample M1200m3416metaG_FD_203703 | JGI IMG/M metagenome (GOLD analysis project Ga0315318, IMG submission 203703) | Ammonia-oxidizing marine archaeal communities from Monterey Bay, California, United States - M1 200m 3416 | ecosystem: Environmental > Aquatic > Marine > Coastal | place: USA: California... | reverse complement strand
TAAAATGAAGCATTTAGTTCCTTCATTTTTAGAATTTGGAGAAGACTTCATGTCTGGAGTTAAGCAAATTACTGGAGAGGTAGTTTGTCCAAAAGAGTTGCCCAACGCTAGAAATTATGCGTCTGGAGCATTAAATCTTAAAGATGTAGCTGAATTTAAAAGAAGAAATCTTACTTTTATAGTGCATTCTATAAGACCTTATATTGGAATAGCTTGGACAGAGGACATGAAGTTCTTAGATAACTGGTTTAATACCGCTACAATGGGTAATTATGATGAACATTTACAAGATGGAATAGTTTTTAGAGTAGATAATTATCTTGCTTACGAAAACTTAGGCTGGACAAGCCACCACCCTAGAGGAGCATATGCTCTTAAAAAGAGGGGACGATCTGTAGTAACAAAATTACTTGATGTAGAGTGGAATGTAGGGAAAAGTGGAGTCATTGCTCCAACCGCCCTACTTGAACCTATTGATATAGATGGTGCAACCATTTCTAGAGCTACCTTACATAATAAAGGTTTTATAGAAGAAATGGGATTAGAAATTGGTTGTGATGTAGAACTTATTAGAAGTGGAGAAATAATTCCACGAATAATACAACGAGTAGACTAATGTTATTATATTTAGAAGAACAACTACATAACGCATACTTGGTATTTATAACTAAAGTACCACTAGGAGAGAAAGTGCCTAATGTAGAGGAGTTTAGATGTGCAGTAGAATTAGATGAGGACTGGTTTGAAGACTTACTAATAGAGTATGAAAGAAACAAAGCAACATACACGCGACATTAAAGGAATAGAAAAAAGATGGAAGATCCAACGCAAGCAATCCATGCAGCTCTTTACCGAGCTGTTGAAAACGAAAAACGAAAAGCAGAAATCAATAGAAAAGTAAGCATTATTGCTTGGCTTTTACCTAGATTTCGCAAAGGTATCTCAGACCCTAAGAACTATGAGGAACTCATAGGCAAGGTCGATGAATAAGAGCAAATGGTATAAATTAAAACACCCCACTTTTACTATTGATTGGTATGTAAAGTGGTTGGCTTCTTTATTTATCATAGCGGCTATGATGATACGAACTACACAGCAATATCCTATTTGGGATATGTGGTTATCTTTAACAGGTTGTCTAGGCTGGTTAGTAGTATCGGTAATATGGAGAGATAGAGCTTTAATTGTGCTTAATGTTATAGCTTCCTTTATACTAGCCTCAGGATTACTAAATCATTTTCTAACATGACAGGAGTATATAACGAAACATATTTTAGCACTCGTCCCGAAGAAAGGGAACGAGAAGGTGTTTTATACGGCGTTGTATTAGTTAATAAAAAGACCTTTGAACGAGAATGTATTAAGGTAGGTATTGCCGCTGGAAAAGACTGGCGTCATGTCGTTAAGCGTTCTTATGGTTTTAAAGGCTATGATTTAAGAATACAACGAACTTGGACAAGCACTCTTTATAGAGTGTGGGAAGTAGAGCAATCGCTTCATAAAGAGTATGAAAACGATAGGTTTCAGCCTAGTCATAAATTTGGTGGACACACAGAGTGTTTTAATATAAACAGTAAAATTTTGGAGACATTCCCGAAGAAAAATGAAAGTTAGTGTAGAAAAAACACCTAGCCAAAAAGTATCACAGTATGCAATTAATACTGCAGCAACTGTTTCTATTACTCATTTGGCAGGACATGACTTTAGTCAAGTAGTAAATGCAGCAATTGAAGTAAATGATCGTGCTGGTAAAGCAAAAGCAATGCCTCATATAGCTGCTAGGAATTTAGGTTCTGAAGCTGGGCTGCATATAGCACTCGATAGAGCTAAAGAAGCGGGCATTGATAAAGTTTTAGTTATTGGAGGAAATGAACAAAAAGGAAGAGCATTTCAAGGAGTAGATGAAGTATATAGTGCAATTTCTAGATATGGTTTTGATATGTATTGTGGTGTTTATCCACAAGAAGAATCCTTCTACCATGCTTGTTCCACTAAGTATACAAAATTCTTAAAAGGTATAACTCAACTATGTTTTAATACTAAGATGTTAAACGCATGGCACGGTAAAACAATCATTGGAGTACCAACAAACTGCTCCACTGAAGGCTTACTAAAGTATATGAAAATATGTGGATTACTAATAAGTTTTAAACATATAGTAGGAAATCTAGAAGGAATACAATATCTTAATATGAAGGGATTTAATACAAGTAAGTTTATTAGTCGTTTAAATCACGAACAAGTACACTTATATAACTTTGGTAGATTAGACCAAACTTTAATGGAACTAGAAGTATGAGGTATTTAGGATTTAGTGAAGGTTTTCATGACGCTGCAGTTGCTATAGTGGATCGCAATGTTTTTAGTAATAACATTGTATTCGCAGCTCATGCTGAAAGATACACAGGCATTAAGAACGATCCAAAACTTCCAAAAGAACTTAGAGACATGGAACATGACCAGTCTATATTCTATGAAGATATAAGGTTAAAAAACATTAGAAGGGAACGTGCGGGACAAAGACCACAAGCTACACCTTATAGCACTTTTCATGTTAAACATCATCAATCTCATGCAGCAGCAGGATACTATACTGCTCCTTTTGATAAAGAAGATACAGTATGTGTAGTAGTAGACGCTATAGGAGAATTAACAACTACAAGCATTTGGACTCATAATGGAGTTGAATTATCTTGTAAGTGGTATGAAGAATATCCGTGGTCGTTAGGTCTATTTTATAGTGCTATAACGAAGCGTATTGGATTAAAGCCAAATGAAGATGAGTTCATCACTATGGGCATGGCAGCGTATGGGGAACCAATAGTAGATATGTCATGGTGTTTTGCTCCTGATAGTAATTGGCATAGAGGATTCTTAATGCAAGACTTTAAAGGGCATCATATTTATGATATCGCTGCAAGTGCCCAGTATTATTTACAAGATGAACTTATAAAGCTAATGGGACGAGCCTTTCTTCACGGAAAGAAATTAATTTATGGAGGAGGGGTTGCATTAAATTGTGTTGCTAATACAGAAGTAGCGAAACAATTTGATGATATTTGGATATTTCCTAACCCAGGCGACGCAGGAAGTAGTTTAGGCGCAGTAGCAGCTCATATGAACGAAGATATAAGCTGGCGAGACTGTTATTTAGGATATAATATAAGTAGAAAAGTAAATCCAAAAGAAGTGGTAGCCTACTTATTAAAAAATAAAATATGTGGAGTAGCAAATGGAAAAGCAGAATTTGGACCTCGAGCCTTGGGCAATAGGTCTTTACTTGGTGATTGCCGTTATAATATTAAACGGAAAGTTAATCGCATTAAAAGAAGGCAGAAGTTTCGACCCTTTGCCCCCGCAATTCTTGAGGAGTTCGCAGATGAATATTTTGACGGATACAAAAACGAATACATGCAGTTTGTCTCACAAGCAAAACACAACTGCAAAGCAGTCACGCATGTGGATGGTAGCGCAAGAGTTCAGGTCGTAAAGAAAAATTGTAGGTCAGTTTTAAGAGCTATACTAGAAGAATGGTATGAGCAAACTAGATGTCCTATGCTATTAAATACAAGTTTAAATATTAAAGGACACCCTATGGTAAATACCGAAAGAGATGCCCTAAGATTTGAAAAAGAATATGGAGTTAAAGTATTTTGATTTATTTTAATGGTTGCAGTTTTGTTAAAGGATTTGAAATGGACGACAATAAAATAAATTGTTTTCCTGCTTTGATTGCACAGAAATTAAATACTGGTTTTTATAATCATGCAAAAGTGGGGGGTAGTAATGAGAGGATTCAAAGAACTACACAAAACTATATACTGATGGATAAGAAACCAGAAACATTTAATAAAGGAGGTTATCTTATGGAGTTAGAACATAAGTGCAAAACTGACCTAGCTATTATAATGTGGACTGGAATGAATAGATTAGAAACAATGGAAGGAACAAGATGGAGAACTGCTAATTGGAAAACCTTTAAACTAGATGTACCTAATGACTATTTACCTACACAAGACTCAAATCTTACAGAAGAAAATGCTAAAGATCCAAAGTATTATTTATACTTAAATGGATATGTAAAAACTTTAAGTGCTAGATATAATTTAAAGAGATCAATAACTGGTATGTTAGCGACTAAGTATTTTTTAGAAGCGCTAAACATTCCTTATTTATTCTATAGTTTTTCTTCAAAGCACTTTACTCCACTACTCCATCTCTTAGATGAAGAATATAGTGAATATACGAATATAGGTTGGTCGTCGTATGAGATGAGTAAGAAAGAAGTATTAAGAGAACTTCCTTTTTTAAAACAAGATGGATTTCTTGAGATAACAAAAAAGGCAAAACTACCACTAGGAAGAAAAGACCACCCATTAGAAGAAGCCCATATTAATATGGCAGATATTATACTAGGAGATATAAAAAGACATGGCTATGATAAAACGATTAATTAAGAAAGTGAAAGCAAAATATTACGAGTTCAAAATCTGGCTTACATATCAACCAGATACCTATGTTTATGAAGACGAAACAAAAATTAAACCTCAAAAATAGGTCACATTCAAAAAATATTTCTTGACAAGAGGTCAAATTTTTAGTATAATAATACTATAAATTGGAAATAGAAGCAAACGATGAAACAAATAGAAATTCCGACACATTGTCCTAATTGCGACAGTCCTGTAGAGGAGGTGAACGATCTTTTATATTGTAGAAACCCAAACTGCACAGCACAATGGGATAAAAAATTAAAACACTTTGCTTCTACTCTCAAGATTAAAGGTCTCGGAGTGGCAACTATTGCCAAACTAGACCTTTTTGATTATCCAGAACTATATCAGCTCTCGGTAGCGGAAATTACGGAAAGGCTAGGTTCAGAAAAGTTAGCAACTAAACTGTATGATGAAATACAGAGGTCAGCAAAAGTAGACTTACAAACTCTGATACCAGCTTTCTCTATACCGCTTTTCGGTCGGTCAGCTTCTCAAAAGTTATGCGAAAAAATATCTCATATCGAAAAGATAACCGAAGCAAGTTGTACTGAAGCGGGTATCGGACCAAAGGCTACTTCCAATTTATTGAAATGGCTTGATTTGGAATTCTATCCAAATCATTATATAAGCAACCTACCTTTTAGTTTCAAATCTAAAAGAGTAGTAAAACGCAATGTTATTGGTGTTGTTTGTATAAGTGGCAAACTCAAGAGTTTCCGCACAAAAGCCGAGGCGCAAGAAGTTCTGGAAAAACACGGCTTTGCCGTAAAACCTAGCCTGACCAAAGACTGCACTCATCTAATAAATGAGAGTGGAATTGAGTCAGCCAAAACGAAGACTGCTCGGGAACGAGGAGTCACTATAATAAACAATATAACAACATTAATTTAGAGGAAAATAGAATGGCATTACCAAAATGGACAGACGAAAGAACCCAACAACTAACAGACTTTGTTGGCAGTGAAAGCCCAGTTTCTCAAGCTACTGTTGCTGATGCTGCTGAAGAATTAGAAACTTCAGTTAGATCAGTATCTAGTAAACTTAGAAAAATGGGATTTGACGTAGAGCTAGCTTCCAGCTCAAACACTAAAACTTTTAGTGACGAACAAGAAGCAACTTTAAGAAACTTTGTAACCGACAATAGTCAAGGTTACACTTATGCAGAAATAGCATCTTCATTCGAAGGTGGACACTTTACTGCTAAGTCTATACAAGGAAAAATCCTTTCTATGCAACTTACCGAGCATGTAAAACCAGCTCCTAAGGTCGAAAGTGTTAAAACTTATTCAGATGATGAAGAAGTTACATTTATCGGCATGGTTAATGATAACGCATTTATTGAAGAAATCGCAGCTGCTTTAGACAGAAGCGTAAATTCTATCAGAGGAAAAGCATTATCTTTACTAAGGGCAGGTTCCATCAATGCAATACCTAAGCAAAAAGAAACTAAAGGTTCTGGAAAAGCAGATCCTTTAGCAGGTGTGGAAATTGATAACTTAACTGTAGAAGAAATTGCTGATGAAATCGGCAAAACAGTTAGAGGTGTCAAAACTATGCTTACTAGACGTGGCTTAGTTTGCGTTGACTACGACGGAAGTGCTAGAAAAGAAAGAGTTCAGTAAGTAACTTTTCATTGTACAGTAGGGTTCGTATCGGAATTTTCCGATTATTACGAACCCTGCTGATTCTTGGGAGAGATGATGGCGATAGAAAGTGCATTACTGAAACAAATCGTTGAACATGGTGATTTTGACACATGGAACGATCTTAAACAACACTATCTTCCACAAGGCGAATACCAAAAGCTCTGGAAGGTTGTGGATAAACACGTCCATAAATACCATGAGCTACCATCATTTGAGGATCTCAAGTCTGAGATTCGATCCCGTGAACTACAAGAAAAGATATATGCGATAGAATCCGTAGATACGGACGTGCCCGCGTATAAATTACTAGAGTATCTTAAAGATCAGTTTACTCAAGCAGAGATACTAGAAAGAATAGAGGAGTATATAGACGAACATATTACTATTGCAGATGCAGGAGAAAATATTGATTACATGCAAAAAATAGTAGTAGATGTTCAAGATAGAGTAGAGACTGCAACTGATAACGAGAGTATGGAATCAGTTGAGTTATTCGACTCAGAAGAAGATTTAGCAAAATATTTACCCCTTGGACTTAACAATGATTATGACAAGGATAATAATTTCTCTCCCAAAGACTTGGTCATTGTGGGAGGCGGAAGTGGTAAAGGTAAATCATTCACTTGTTGTAATATAGCAGATTCAGTCTATAATAGAGGAAGATCTGTATTATATTTTACAATAGAAATGGATTCTCGTAGTATTCTACAGAGATTAGCCGCAGTAGCTACAGGAGTTCCCTTGAAACGACTTCATGCAAGAAATTTAGTCGATTTTGAATGGGAAGCAGTAGCTGGTTGGTGGGCTAACCGTTTCGAAAATGGAGATGAACCTTTAGAGACCTTCAAAAAAGAAAGAGATTTTGATAAGTTCACTTATGAACTTCAAAGAAATCCTTTAAAAGAAGGAGCCCAAATTGATGTATTTTACGATCCTGGGCTCACTCTTGCTAAAATAATAGCAGTAGTGAGACAGAAGAAAGTAGAACACAAAGATTTAGGATTAGTCATAGTAGACTATCTAAACCAAGTACGCCGCCACAATGTTCCAGGTCGCTCTGGTCAATATGATTGGACAGAGCAGATAGAAATATCTAAGGGAATGAAACAGTTGGCTCAAGAGGTAAATATCTTGTGTTTAAGTGCATTTCAAACCAATCCTAAAGGAGAGGCGAGATTTGCTAGAGGAATATATGATGCAGTAGACGCTGCATATGTAATAGAGCATTGGGGCAAAGAAGAACCAGCAATTAAACTTAATTGTGTAAAGATGAGAAACGGAGATCCATCAGGATTTACAAGTACGATGGATTGGGACTCATTAAAAATTGGACCAACTAGCACACTAGATCCCGAAGAAAGGGATAAGCTAGAAGAAGCTATGAAGAAAAATGAATCAATAGACGATATGTAGGGGCTGTAGCTCAATGGGAGAGCATCTGCCTTGCACGTAGAAGGTTGAGAGTTCGAATCTCTCCAGCTCCACCAAACTAATAAAGGCTCATTAGTTAAGTGGTATATAACACCGCCCTGTCACGGCGGAGTCAGGAGTTCGATTCTCCTATGAGCCGCCAAATTTGAAAGGAAGTAAAATGGAAATGATGAAAATATTAACCAAACTGCTAGTTGTAAAAGGACAGCTTCAAGCAGCTAATGATTATCAAGCTATGCTTATGGATAAACCATTAGCTATTGTTGAAGAAATAATAGAAGAAGTTACAAAAGAAGTGCAAATGCGACAACAGTTTGAGGACGAATGTGGCTAAGGGAAAGAAGCAAATAGTATATTTGATTCCAGAAAGTGAGTCAAGGAATAGCCATACCTATCATTATTCAGTATATAAGACAACAAGAATGATATCGGAACAGAGAAAACTTAGAATGAAAAAATATAATCCGATAAAGGGGAAACACGAATTTTTTATAGAAGCTAAGTTACCTAAACACACGAAGTGAGAAATTGGGTATCAAAGCATGACAAAAACAAGGGCGGAGCTCATAAGTCCAAGAAGGACTATGACCGCAAGGATAGGAGCAAAATGGAAGAAGAATTCGATTATTTGAATTTGGATACACAATTAAACAACTTACAAGTAGCAATACATGTAGTAAGACAGCTTCAACAGAACTGTAATAATGCAAGTCTGTGGACGCAGTATCAAGAAGAAATAGATACATTAAACAAAAAAGTAGAGGAACTTACAAATGACAAGAGTGAAAAAGGACACATTTGAGCAGAGGCTGGAGCGAAGAATGAAAAATTGGAAACAAGAACAGCACGAAAAGAAAGTCTTTGGTGACCCAGAGACAGAAGAAGTTGAATGGAAAATCGTAAAACTAGAAGGTGGTGGATATATGAGAAAGCCTTTTAAGAAGAAACAAGCTACCGTTTATGACGGCTGGCATTGGAATGGACATTTAAACAAATTTGAAAGGTGGAAAGAACATTTAGAGAGTATGAAATCGAAGGCTTTTAAGGAGTGGTATACTCGTGGCGGCTGATAGAGTAAGCAGAGAAACTGCACATATGGTTCCCCTTCCACCACATAGTTGGCAATGGAAGAAAGTAGGTTGGCTTTTAGAACAAGCTAAAATAAAAGAAAATATTGCGAATGTTCCAGAAAATAAACCACTAGAAGAAAGTTTAAGATTACATGGTATGCTAAATCCAATACTATGTATGCCTAATTGGTGGCCGATTGCAGGATCTCAAAGATTGAGGGTTCTAAATGATATGGTTAAAAGACAAGCCACAGTTAATGACTGGGAGGTAAATGTTTGCACATTTGATGCAGAATACTGGTTATTGTGGTATCTCTGGGGTGATGTAGAATTTAGAGACAAAGCGGTAGCAATTACATTTCAAATGTTAGAATTAGTATGGAAATCACGATACTACAAGTTTGAAACCGACCCTGATGGAACAGAAATGACTTATTTCGAGAAACTAGGAGACGAGCTAGAGTGGAAGCATACTGGGAGACTAGCAAAAATGAGAGAAGAAAGCAGAAGGGCGAAACTAGATGAGGACAATCTTCCTATAGGATAGGAAAATAGTTCTTGACAATGCGTTCAAAATTTGATATAATAGAGGGATAATGACAGCAGAAGAATTACTTGCGGAGAAAGGTTTAGATTACCAGCTTAAAGGGCAGGACGCACTTATTAGTTGTCTTAATCCTGAGCATGACGATACGAACCCTAGTTTGAGGGTAGATAAAGTAACAGGTATCATGCATTGTTTCTCCTGCGGTTTTAAAGGTAACCTATTTACATATTGGGGAGCTCCAGCAAGTCCTTTAGAAGTAAGAATACACAGAATTAAAGAAAAAATAGCGGCAACAAGATCACAAACAGTTGGTATTTCTCTCCCGAAAGACCGCATAGAATGGGCAGGCGGTGGCTTCAGAAACATATCTGAAGAAACCTTAAGAATTTGGCAGGCTTTCACATGGAACGCCCCAAAGTTCGAAGGTCGCATCGTCTTCCCCATTCGAGATATAACTGGAAAGACTGTTGCATTGATAGGTAGATTAATAACAGGTATGGGCTCAGAAAAGTATTATATCTATCCACATGGAGTTAAACTTCCATTTTGTCCTGCAAAGGTTAAGCCTATACAAAACAGAGTCATATTGGTTGAGGGAGTATTTGATGCACTCAATCTTTGGGACAAGGGGTTAAAGAATACTGTGTGCTGTTTTGGCACACAACAAATGGATTGGGTTAAATTATCCTTGCTAAAATTGCAAGGAGTGAACGGAGTAGATATTATATTTGATGGAGATGAGGCTGGAAGACGAGCTGCCGAACAGATAAAAGGAGTGGCAGAACAATTAGAAATGTCAGTACAAATAGTAAATCTACCAGAAGGAGGCGACCCAGGCGATCTAGTTTTAGATCAAATAAACAGATTAAAAGAGAAATTATACGCATGAGAATACGAGATAAAGAATATCAATCATTTGGAATAAACGAATTAAAAATGCTATCAGATGATCACCCATCTGATGAAGCTCTGGGCAAGGCTATAAGAGCCATCATACGAGACAAGACATCTAAAGAGATGTATGAATATTATAACGAATTACAAAGGAACGCAACATGAAAATAGCACTAGTAGAAACCAAGCCATCGGCAACTAACTTTAATAAATACTTTGACTTTGATTTCGACAGATTTGCTTTATGTAGTAATAGTCGGATTCAAAAAGTATTGAAAAAAGATGTTGATATAAACATAAATGCAGATGACTATGATTGGTTAGTATTAGTGGGAGCAGAAGCGTTTAAGTATTTTACAAGAAAAAGTTCAGTTACAGAATATAATGGCAAAATTATTGATGAGAAGTTTTTAGCATTAATGAACCCTGCTGTTATAAAGTTCAGACCTGAAGCAAAGAAATCTTTTGAAACAGCAGTAGAAAGTATCACTAAATATATTAGTGGTGAGTTGAAAATCGAAACATTAGATGAGGAAAAATGTTATGGAATCCAAGACAAACAAACAGCACTTAAATTCTTACAGGACGCAATTGATGCTCCAAGACCATACATTGCCCTTGACTCGGAGACCAGCGCTCTTTATGCTAGAGATGGTTATATGCTTGGCTTCAGTATGTCTTATGAGCCTAATCACGGTATATATTGCGACGCTGATATTATAGATGTAGATATAGAAAGTAAAATGCAAGAACTGTTTAGATTAAAAACAGTAGTCTTTCATAATGCTAAATTTGATTTACAATGGTTTGAATATCATTTTGGATTTGTCTTTCCAAAATTTGAAGATACTATGCTTATGCATTATATGTTTGATGAAAACCCAGGCACACATGGATTGAAACAATTAGCTATGAATCATACTGCATATGGAGACTATGAAAAACCATTAGAAGATTGGTCAGAAAAATACAGAAAATCTCACGGTGTATTGAAAGCAGACTTTAGTTATGATTTGATACCTTTTGATATAATGAAGAACTACGCAGCTATGGACGCTGTAGTAACCTTTTTATTATATGAAAAGATGAGAGCCGCGATAGAAAAGAACAATAAACTTTTATGGGTTTATGAAAATATATTACTTGAAGGTTGTAATTTCTTAAAACAAGTAGAAAGTAATGGAGTTCCATTTGACAAGACCAGATTAGACAGAGCATCGGCAATTATGGCGATAGATATTCAGAAAGCAATAGATCAACTTTATGAGTTTCCAGAAATTAGACAATTTGAAAAGGCAAAGGGCTCTGACTTCAATCCGAACAGCACAGTCCAATTACGATCACTTTTATTTGACTATATTGGTCTAACCCCAACGGGTAAAAAGACGGGCACTGGGGCTGATTCCACAGATGCCGAAGTTCTAGGAACTCTTGCCGAGGAACACGAAGTTCCGAAGCTAATCCTTGAAATTAGACAAAAGGTAAAAATAAAGAATACCTACTTAGATAAAATTATCCCTAATTTAGACAGAGATAGTCGGCTAAGAACAGGGTTCAATTTACACGGCACTACTTCTGGGAGATTGAGTTCAAGTGGAAAACTAAATATGCAACAATTACCCCGTGACAATCCTACGGTCAAAGGCTGTATCAAAGCGAGTAAAGGACACAAAATTGTTGCAATGGACTTGACTACGGCGGAAGTGTATGTTGCCGCGGTTTTGTCAAAAGATGAAAACTTGAAAAGAGTATTTAGAAGTGGAGGTAATTTCCATTCCACTATTGCAAAACAAGTGTTTAATCTACCATGTGCAGTAGAAGAAGTTGATACTCTTTATAAAGATCGTAGACAACAAGCAAAGGCGGTTACATTCGGAATAATGTATGGCGCGGGGGCGCAAAAGATTTCATGGCAAGTCTCAAAAGATAGTGGCAAAGAGTTCACAGTCAATGAGGCTTCCAGAGTAATAGATAACTATTTTTCATCATTCAAAAATTTGAAGAAATGGTTAGAAATACAAGAGAGCTCAATTAGAATTAATGGGTTTATCTATAGTATATTTGGTAGGAAACGAAGACTACCTAATGCCCAAAGTAAAAACAAGGGTATATCTTCTCATGAAGTGAGAAGTGGAATTAACTTTCTGGTACAATCAGCCGCGTCTGATATAAACTTAATGGGCGCAGTAGATATGCAAAAGTATATAAACGAACATAGTATGAAAGCGAGGATATTTGCATTAGTGCATGACTCTATACTTGCGGAAGTTCCAGAAGATGAAATAGAACATTATAATATAAAATTAAAAGAATTTATCCAAAAGGAAAGGGGTTGTTCAATAGACGGAGCTCCAGTTGGGTGTGACTTTGAGGTAGGTGATGATTACAGCATGGGAAAATGGGACACGTATTACAGTACACCGCAAACTAACTAGTAAAGGTTATATAGTTTGGTACTGTAGAATAAACGATAAAGACGAAGGTGGCTTCATGACAAAAGATGAAGCTGAAATATATGCATGGCTAAGGATAACAGATGAAAGCAGGAAAAATATGGGGACAAACAGAACTAATACACGCTAACGGAGTATTAGAGTTCCACCGCATTGAGTATATGGCGGGCTATAAATGCTCAGAACATGAACATGAATTTAAATGGAACGGTTTCTATGTAGAGAGTGGTAAAATGATAATTCGTGTTTGGCAGAACGATTACGATTTAGTAGATGAAACATTACTACTTCCAGGCGACTTTACTCAAGTAAAGCCGGGCTGTATTCATCAATTTGAAGGAGTAGAAGATGGAGTAGCATTTGAATTGTATTGGGCTGAATTTAATCACGGAGACATTAAAAGAAGAACTGTAGGCTCATATAGTAGAGAATCTAAGATAGCTGCAGATGTTTCTACAGGAAGAAAGGTAAATATGATATGAAGGATTTATGGAACAGAATTATACACTACAAGTTTCACATTAAATATGTGTTTGGCTTCTTAATAGGCACACTTATATTTCTTGTGTGGACAATGTATGAGTTGCTTTAATGGAATTTATATTAGTGACATTAGTGCTAAAGCACTTCTTGGCGGATTATGTATTTAATCCTGCATACGAACCTACCAATAAACATATTTATGGCTCAAAAGGAAGTTTAGCACATTTAGGAGTACACATGGTATTTTGCTTTTTAGCATTAATACCGTTTTTACCCCTAACTGTAACTATACAAATGATGTTATTTGATGGGTTTGTTCATTATCATGAAGATTGGATAAAAACAAAATACTTATATAAACGTAAAGGACTATCAGATAAATTTAGGAGAGCCATCACAGGAGCGGA
>Ga0315318_10000787_pt1 | contig 13428 bp, 9 predicted proteins | sample M1200m3416metaG_FD_203703 | JGI IMG/M metagenome (GOLD analysis project Ga0315318, IMG submission 203703) | Ammonia-oxidizing marine archaeal communities from Monterey Bay, California, United States - M1 200m 3416 | ecosystem: Environmental > Aquatic > Marine > Coastal | place: USA: California... | reverse complement strand
ACCGCCGATAAAGAAAACTAGCAGCAACAAGCTTACCAATCTCTAAGCTTGCTGCCATAATCATCACCGGAATCATAAACCCAGCGAATAACAGTCCTATACCTCTAACAGAAAAATAAGCAGCACAGCCAGCTATCAATAGCGACGTACCACCAACGAGTAGGGTAAACGCTTTCATAATAAAAAATATAACATGTGCGCCTAGAAAAGAGCAAGGTTATTGACTGCTAACCAGCCCTATCAAGTACGAAAAATTACTGAGGTAATCCAATGATCTTACTAGAAAGATCTGCTGGGTTTAACCATTCTCTTCTACCAGTCCTCTTATTGACAAATTTCTGGTAGATGTTGCCATCGTCTCCAATCTTAGCACCCCATGCTAATCTAGTATCTACGCCGATCCTCTCAGACTCTGGCCCTTCTAACGTAGATAGGAAACCAAACTCAGACGGGTGTAGGTTTTGAGCTTCTTCTGTTATAGAATCCTCGCCTAAACCACCAGGGCCCATTTGAGTAACTCGTCTTGCTTGCTCTATAAGATGTAATGGGTTTATTTCTTCAAGAGGCATCGACAGAGGATTTCCAACTATTAAACCTTCAGAGTACTTGTCGAAATGATTAACGCCTACAGGCTTTAAACTTTTCTGACGAATAATCCTACGCATAGTTTTTAAAAATAATTTATCTGCATCTAGCGATATGCGCTCAGAGATAAGACTGTCCATAGGATACAGACGCCTAAACCTAAGAGAGTCTCTTTCATCAGGATCCGTTATGCCTTTATTTACAGCCAAAATTTTCTCAGTAGCCGCGAGTATGGTATCAATATCTGCGCTGATGTCATCCTTTTGTACGTCAAAGGTAGAGGCTTTTTTATTTAAGAGCCCCCGCCACTGGTCATTTTCCAAATGAGACTCAAAAGTATCGTGAATACCTTTAAGAATATTTTTCTTTAAAGTCATGGAGTCGGCAGAGGGGGAGGCCCAGGAGGCGGCGTAAGAGGTGGTGTGGGAGCAGGCGTAGTTGGAGCTGGTGTCGGTAGCATAGGACCACTCCTATGCTGCGTCTTAAAGGTATCCCAATCCGGCCTATTATCTACACCTAAGCCTGCATACATCCCTCGGAGAGCTGCGGTTGTTGGAGGTCTCCAAGCTCTCGGCGTAGGCATGTCTAATTTAGCTATGCCTCCGGTAGGCGTAGGTCCTGAATAATGACGAGGGCCGCCTCCTGTTGGTTTGTGCGTCAGGCCTATGTAGTTCTTTTTATGTTCTTCCCAATAGGGATCTACGATATCAGCATACTCCTGAACGTTGCCGGTGGGGTCTGTGATGGAGGAACGGTTACCCATAAATGTTGGTCCTCCTTTTTCGCCAATAGACGTAGGAGTGCCCAGATACCGTCCCTTATCATTATACTCCGGTTCGACGGGGGTGAGTGAGTGTCGAGCAAATCGACGGCGCATTGCAGCTGGTGTTGTGCCTGAGAATAAATTCTTACGACCCTTGTCATCAGTCCCATGATTTTCCACCCTCTCATACGTGCCCTTGCTGGGTATGTATGTTTTCATAGCCCCGTTATGTGGGGCTCGTCCTGTCCCATGCCTTGTATAAGAATCCCGACCAAATATGCTCTCTAAACGAGGACTAAGACGAGGTGGCGCGTTATGTCCTGGTAGTCCTGAGGGAGGGCCTGAGCCCCCGACCCTTCCTGGTGTTCTTTGGAGATCGGGACGAACTGGCGTCGGAGTTAAATCAAAACCTCGGCCTTCATTGTCTAACCAAAAATTATGTATACTATTTGGGTTTTTATTGTATATCCGAGGAACCCCGCCTCGCTCGTCATCCTTATCAGCCCCTGCGCCATAACCATCATCACCCAGACCACTAGGAGCTGCCTGCTTAATTAGACCAAAAATGTACAACGCATTATTCATTTATTTGTAGACTATCACAAATCTTGCTTTTGTGAAGTATTATAATCAGGCCCATCTGCTTCTGCATAAGCCTTCTGTATATCATCGGGCAATGCTCTTTTAAATTTCTGTATACTGTTGCCCAAATCCTTGTTTTTAAAATATCGGTGTTTGCCGTCGATTATATTATTATCCGAATCAATAATACCAAAAACCTCGGGATCGGCCTTGTCGTAGCGATTAGATCCAAATCTATCACGCTTACTGCGTGTGCCAAATCCTTTCACGTCGTCTAAGGAAACTTCTTCAATATCGCGATCTTTAAGAATATCATATAAGCGGTCTACGCTAACCATCTGTCCAGTGCTTAAGACCTTGACATTGGCCATCTTAGGCATCTCAGGCTGTTGCTGCATCTCAGGCTGTTGCTGTTGTTCTTCTGCTCCGCCCATATAATCCTGCTGAGACTGATCTAGCATTTTTATCTCATCTAGCTCAGATTGCATTTCCATCTTCCGCTGTTGAGCTTCCTGTTTTTGTTGTAACTTAAACTGCAAGCTGCGCTTTTTCTCTTCGTGCGATACGTGATCTTTTTGAAGTTGTTTTCTTTGATCTTTAAGTTCCTTAACTCTATCAAGGACAGACTGAGTTGCTTGTAAACTTTTCTCGGCCTCCTCTTTAATCTGCTCCTGACGAGCATCCGTATCTCTCTTTACATCGGCTTTTATCCTATCTGTGTCAGCCTTTTCCTTAGCCTTTCTTAAACCAAGCTGTCCTTGCACTAAAGCTTTTTCTATAGCTCTACGATCTGGGCCAGGCGAGGGCATCTTGCCCCTAAGAGCATCCATCTCCAGCTGATGCTTCATCTTTGCTTCTTCTTCTTTGGCCTCAGCTTCCTGCTTTTTCTGCTCCCACTTAACATACGCATCAGGAGAGTCTGTCATAGGAGCTCCCTGCAGTTGAGAGTTGACCATAGGGTTCTGTCCCATCATGGGCTGTTGCGGCTTAGACATATTAGGAAATTGTCCCGGCTGAAGTTGCTGTTGCATAGCTGCCTTAGCCATCCAAGTAGCGGCAATTTTCTTATTAAATAGATTAGGTAAAGTTCTATTTATGACAGATGAATCGAACTTAGACATAGCCAAAGCATCTTTTATGGCTTTGGCTTTTTCAGCTTTGGATGCATCCGGATTAGGATTTCTTACAAGCCGCGTATACGCTTTATCAAAAACACGAGCATCATAACCTTTCCTATTTGCTTCCAATATCTCAGGGCCCCACCGTCTTTCCAAGTCTTCGTCAGAAACTCCCAAATCATGCAAAAGACTATATAGCCGTAAAGAAGCCTGTCCTATAGCTAGCTTATAAAGCTGTGTCTCAGGCTCTAGCCGCACACGAAAGGAATTACCAGAACCTCGTCTGGGGTTAAAATGCGCCTCTACTTCTCCAGTAGTTCGTTTTCTGGCATAAATCCCAGGGAGAAGCCTTGCTTGTGTAAGCGTAACATACTCATTACCATTATGGATGGTGGTCCCCCTATCAGTAACGTAGGGAACTCTCATAAGAGTTATATGCTTATCATCTAAGAGTTTATTATCAGCCTCATTATACAGCTTTAAGCGTCCCCTAAGTCTCCAGGATAAGAATCTATTCTTAAGAAGAGCTTCCTTTTGTTCCTTTAAATCAAAAGTCTTAGGCTTTTCATAATCAACATCTTCTATCTCTAAGCGCACCCCTCCATAAGAATGAGGAAATTTATTTATTATAGAATTTTTTGTAGATTCGAAAATAGACGTCCTTAAACTATCAAAATCTTCAGGATCTCGTAAGGTCACGCCTTGAGGCAATAAATCTTTTTTAGATGCTACAGACATAAGTAATATATAATACATAAAAAAAAGCCGGTATTGCAATAATAATACCGGCTTTTTATTAAGGATCAGAGACCCGCTTGCGCTAAATCGTCAACCATGCGTAAACCATCGTCGTTTTCATTAGAGGCGCTAAGTTGTGACAACGCCGTAATAGTCTCAGTAGGGTCACGAGCAACACCCGTGCATACAATTTGCGCAAGTGTTGCGGGCGTAGGTTCGATACGAGTACTTGCATCCAAAAGAGGGCACTGTATCGAAGAGTCAATCGCATGCTCTGACCCATTGTCTGGATGTTGCACTGCCAGCAGACCAAGAGGAGAGAACCCAAAATCCTTATAATCCACGCCATATTGAATAATCTCGCGAAAGAAGGATTTCATAGCTGCTCGAATTTCAGGAATAGCATTCTGTAACCGGCAGTAGGATGTATCGGAAGTCTTGTTGTTTAGGTCCTCTGCCATCCCAAGAAACAACCCATCCTCAAACAGGAGATTCCAAAAAGACGAGAACATCTCAATTCTATCGGGACTATAAAGCTCGGGATCAGAACGACCTGACAGCAAAGGCATCGCACCTGCTAGGTCGTGGTCATTAAGGAAATCTAATGCGCCCTGCCCAAGCAATCTTTTGAATGTGTACTCAAAATCATGAAGAGAATTTTCACAATAAAGAAGAACAGGAAGGAATAGCAAAGCATGAGAGCTAAACACACGCTTGTCGTTAACCTTTAGGGTCTTACCTTTCTTAGTAACCTGACTTGGGTATACAGTTGACTGGTAGTAACAATAACTAATTATATGCTTTACTAGATTACGGGCGCCTAAGCTTCGATTCGTATTCGTACCACTTTCCTGCCAGTGGCGATAGCCCTGGTTCTTAGGTACTTGCATAGTAGTGCTAAAAGGAAACCTAGGACCTACTATTTGCAAACGCGGCTTACTATTTTCTTCTGCGTTGGATAAGTGCAAACCAAGTGCGTTTAACAAAGAGAAAGAACTAGTGCTAAAATCACATCTAGGTCCTCCTAAGTTTGTTATGTGGGCTAGATAATCCTCTTCGTGCAACTCTGGATCTGGTCCGCTAACGCCACGAGTTTGTAAGGTTATGGGATGATTATAAAAACCACACGTTCCTTTATACTTATGAGCAGTACGCTCCTCATCCGCAGGATGATATATTAATTTATTACAAAACTCTGCTATCTGCTGGTTGATGTAATAATCAACTATTTGTGATATTTGATCTCGTGTATAATGAGGCATGTGGGGAGGCATGGACAAGGCTCCATATTCTCTACGTGTGCCTATACTTGCAGCTGCGCCTGGAGTCGTTGCGTAGTCTAGAGCCGTTTGTATCCCAAGACGCAGACCGTGAACAGTATGCCGAGCTTGTGAATTGGCTCTTGTTTTAGTTAGGACAAATCCATTTTCGATCTTTCCCCAACCATAAACTTGAACATACCCGTTCTTAATATGCATCCAACTACTCTGCAAAGGGCAGTACTTATTTATCCGGGCGATCTTGCCTCGTGCTAGCCAACCTCCGTCGTTGTCGTTGGGATATAACTCCCAGAAGTTACGATAACAGCGAAAAATTAGATTAGCAGCACACGCTGATTTCTCTTTTATATTTACCCTATAACCCCAGTAAAGCTCAAAACAATCCAGCTCCTCATTATAGACAAGCTTCTCAGAGTTCATTACAGGCTTATGTAGAGCTCTATGCTTATTTGCTGCTGTGTTTGCTGTTCTCTGGTCGCTGGGTAAATAACCCCTAGTCTCCCAAATTGTAGCCCAACAAGAGTAGCTTATGTACGTTAGACAATTAGAAAAGTTCTTCACTTGCATTTATTTCTTCTTTCTTTTTTGGTGGTACAGGAAATTCCAATGATAGTTTACGGGTGTTGCGCATCATCCAAGAGGCTTTACTCATTTCATCGAGCCAGTCTTGCGGCGTAGGTATCCTACCAATGTCTTCCAAAACATGTTGTTCTCCTATAATACGAACCGGAACTGATTTGCCGGAACTATTAACTATAACTTCTCCGAAAACTTTCTCACAATCGAAGATACCAAGTGTGTGATGCCGTAACGCTCTGTGACGGACATCTCCTATATATGCTTTTGTCGCATCAAACCAATTATGGATAGGTAGATAATCCTCTACGGCCCCTCCATGGTTTTTAACGCTACTAAGTGAATGATGATATGGGTGTGACATTTTAACAATTCCAGTGTATTTCCTCGCCGCCTTCGGTTACCAGACGTGGTTGAGTTATGAACAGATCAGTTATTTGTTTAAGTATTAAACGATGACCATCAGAGATATATAGACAATATAAGCCGTCGTCGTTGCAGCGTTCGCCTTGTAATATGTGTGGGAATTTTTCTAAATCACCAGCGACAAGGTCCATGACATCTTTACCTTCTTTACCAGTAAACCTATCGTCCCAATCCGTACAAGCACCTGCCAAGTATTTCCACCACATAACCTCATCACAACCAAAATTTAGAAACCGGGCATTTTGGAGGCATTTAATACCTTTAACGCTATCCTTTGTTTGTTCGTTGTATTTTTGTATGAGCCTTTCAGCGGCCTGAGCAATCTCAGACTTAACGAAATCATATGAGCAGGTACTTTCCACATGATTAAGGAGGGTCATATTTATATCATCAACGCCTGCAAACCCCTCAGGGAAATTGCCGACCGAAAAGTGGCGTAAATGACTTTCGTCATTCTCCCAACCAGTGCCCAACAATAAGTAATCACAGTTATCTTCTAGTATGCGCCTATTTTCCAGAGCCTCAATAAGAGCACTTTGCATTAATCCCCACTCTGCGGCTGTTACTACGTCATAGGATCTACCGTTAGATGCGCAGTCACAAGCCTTTATTATATTATCCAAGGACCACATTGTATCCTGCTGATTATAATAAGACTCTGCGGTTATTATCTTTTTACTACTCTCTTCTTCTAATTCTAATGTTGTTTGCATGATAATTTAATTGTTTTACAAATAGAAAAAGGCTGCCGTAGCAGCCTTTTTCATTATTTTTTACTTACTCCCTATCCCCATAGGAAAATTGTTCTACTTCTAACTAAATATAACCAAATACCCCTTCTTGTCTTTGCTGACTTTTTCTAGTTTCATTTAAAAGCCAATACTCAGCTCCTTGTCGATGTTTGCCAAGCTCAGACATAACAGGTCTTGGTTGTTTCGCTATAAAGCCAGCCTTAGCCCACCAGAAATTGCCTCTAAAATAACATGACGCTCTTCCACGTGGCGGAGGTCCTATGGCATCAAAAGTTTGCAGCTTATCCACACAGGATTCCCAGTCTAAAATAACCTTCTTAATCAAGCCCTCTCGCCATGCTTTGGATTTCGGATTATCAATCAGACTAGCGCCTTTCGTGTGTATATAACAAATAAGCTCATCTGGGTCTGCTGATATTGCATGATCATGCAATATTTGAAGAGTAGGAAACTCAAACTCCTGCAGAGTTCCCACCTGTCTATTAATAATATTCGGATATGTCTCCTCAGCAAAGTACTCGTCATAGTTAGGCCTATATAAATCCCCAACATGATTACGGACTATTTCCAAAGAAGGCTCTTTTAACAACCCACTGGTTTCAATAGAATCCATTATCTCATCTATAATAGGAAGCCAAGTTACCTCGATTTCACCTAATTGAGCTTTGCGGATGGACCGTCGGCGCATTCCCAACATACAAGCTACATGAATAAATACTTTCATTACTGGCAAGCCTCGCAATCTGGGTTATCAATACTACATGCTTGGGGCGCGTCGCTTTCGTCGAAATTTCTTTTTACAGTAGATTTCTCTATATTGCTCGCCTGAAGCGTTCTAAGGTAGTATGTGGTCTTGAGGCCACTAGACCATGCTTTCTTATACATCTTGGATAATACAGGCATACTAGGCTCTGAGAGCCATAGATTTACTGACTGACTCTGATCTATCCACTTCTGTCTAACAGCAGCAGCTTCTATAATCTTTTCATAAGAGACCTCGAAGGCGGTCTTATAGACCGATTTGAGATCATCTGGAATATTTGGAATCTTACTAAGGTCGCCATCAAAATATTTAAGATTATCTCTTGTCTCATCATCCCACAGCCCCCTTTCTTTCAAATCTCTAACGAGATAATAATTTAACACCATAAAGTCACCTGACAAATTAGACTTAACATATAAGTTCTTATACACAGGCTCAATGCAGGGAGTAGATCCCATTATTAACCCTATGGTAGCAGTTGGTGCTATTGCCATAACATTACTGTTACGCATTCCGTTCTTTCTTACCTTATCCTTCAAACTATCCCAATCCATGCCAACGCGTCTATTTACCTCTATGGGAATACCACGTTCAGACTCTAACATGTCCACGGTGTCAATTGGGAAAATCCCACGACCCCACTTAGAACCTGCATATGTCTCATACGTACCACGCTCCTTAGCAAGGTCACTCGACGCTTCAATGGCATAATACGAAATGGTCTCCATCATATAATCATTAAACTCAATAGCCTCATCAGAGTCGAAAGAGAGTCCTTTTATATATAGAGCGTTTTGTAGGCCCATGACGCCTAAGCCGATTGGTCGGTTCCGGGTATTAGCATTCTCGGCCGCTTTGGTTGGGTAGAAGTTCGTATCTATTACGTTGTCCAAAGCTTCGATTGCTATTCTTATCGTCTGCTTTAATTTCCTCCCGTCCAAGTTGCCCTGCTTTGTAAGATGGTTTTCCAATACGATGGATCCAAGATTACACACTGCTGTTTCATCTGCCCCTGTATTTAATGTAATCTCCGTACAAAGGTTCGAGCTGTGTATTACGCCTGTATGACATTGAGGACTACGTATATTACAGGGATCTTTAAAAGTTATCCACGGGTGGCCGGTCTCAAAGATGGCCATCAGCATTTTCTTCCAAAGATCAAGCGCGGGAATAGTCTTCCCCCAGATCTCTCCATTAGCAGCCGCGCGTTCGTGTTTAACATACGCTTTTTTAAAGTCAGCCCCATACAAATCGTGGAGGTCAGAGACTTCATTACTTCTAAACAGAGTCCAATCGCCTTTTTCCATTACACGTTCCATGAAAAGATCAGGAATCCAATTTGCAGTATTCATATCATGAGTTCTGCGTCTTTCATCCCCTGTGTTCTTTCTAAGCTCAAGGAAATCCTCTATATCGGAATGCCAGGATTCGAGATAAGCACAACCTGCTCCTTTTCTTTTCCCTCCTTGATTTACGGCACAAAGAAGATCGTTATGCATTTTAAGGAAAGGAATAACCCCTTGGCTTTCTCCGTTCGTGCCATCGATGTGCGATCCAGTTCCCCGTACGGATGTCCAACTTCCTCCCAATCCACCTGACCATTTGGATAGATATGCGTTATCTGCTATACCCCTCTGCATTATTCCCTCTATGGAATCATCTACCCAATACAAGTAACAAGAGGACATTTGCGCTCTCTGTGTTCCGGAATTAAATAGTGTGGGGGTGGAAGAGCAGAAACGACGATCCTTGTACAATTTGTACAGCTTGATTACCTTATCAGCATCAGCGCCATGGTTTAAGTGTATCCCCATGGCTACACGCATCCAAAAGAACTGAGGAACTTCGAGACGTCTGTGAGTCTTTGAAGTTTTATCCACAATAAGGTATCGGTCATACAATGTTTGCATTCCCTGATAATCAAACTCCATATCCGCATGCGGATCTAAAGCAGCAGCAAGTTTTTTAATATTGTGCTCCTTTAACATGGAAGGATCAAGTCGTTGTATATCCACTGCCCGCGCCAAATATTCTTCAAACTTTTCACGGTGGAACTTCTTAAGCTTTTCGATTCCGTCTCTCAGTATATCCCAACCGAGTACTTCCTCGTATACATAGGTCATGAACAAGCGACTAGCAAACTTAGCAAAGTCAGCATCACGCTCAATCAACGTACGTGCATTAAGAAGTATTGTTTTCTGTAGATCTTTTTCAGCTATGCCATTAAACATAGAAGCCAGAAGGCGGCCCTCTATTTCCTTGGGAGAATAAATAAGACTCAAACCAATTATAGCATAATCAATACGAGCTCTTAAATCCTCGCCTGTCCACTCAGTCTGACCATCTCCGGTATTTACGAGGATGGGATAAACTGTTGGAAGCGGGATGTCCTCGCGTCGTTGTAAACGCTCTTCGTTCTTTTTAGCACGGTAAAGTATGTATGCTTCGGCTACAGTATAGTGACCAAAGCGCATTAACTCTTTCTGTACAAGATCCTGTACATCTTCTACGTGTATAAGCTTATCACCAACTTTATGAACTTCTTCTGTGACGTGTCGAGCAACGGCAAACTCAGGGCCGTCAGTTCGATCTACTTCTAACTCGTCGAATGCCTTCTCAACGGCGCCTACTATCTTTTCTTCATTCCAAGGTACGATTGTACCATTTCGTCTGATTAAGCTAACAATGTCATCTTCCATATTTCTCTATTGGGTTTTGGGTTTAGTAAGTAAAAACCCAAAACAAAACTAAAAGAACTAGGATTGCAAAGTTAAATCATTCACAACGAAGAGAGGGCGTGGTCGGGATCAAACCGACGACAGCTCTCAGCACACGCCCTATAAATCATCGTCATCATACCCAGAAAGTACGCTAGACTTCTGATACTCAACGACTCGCGCTTCAAAAAAGTTTGCTTCTTTCTTAAGATCTATAGCCTCGGAAAGCCACTCGAGTTTATTAGTTGCTTTAAATTCAATATCTAATCCGACGCCCTCAAGACGACGATCGGCGCAATACCGGATATATTCTTTGTAGTCCTCAGCAACCAAACCAATAACAGAAGCAGGTAGGCAATCATCAATAAAAGCATCCTCCAAAGTAACGGCTTCCTGCATAATGGCGGTAAGTTCACTAGAGAACGCAGGCGTCATTATGTCAGGATTCTCCTCAATTAAAGAGTTAAACAATAACCGTAATAGCTCTATATGGTTAGACTCGTCTCTCAACGTATAGGTAAACATCTGACCTATGCCCGGAAACTTATTCTGGCGCTTTAAGCTCAATATCATCCCAAACAAGGCATAGAACTGACAACCCTCAAACGCTTGTCCGTAAACGAACAAATTCTTTGCAAAGATCTGCTTATTCTTCGTAGATGTCAGATCTATTATAGTGTCTGCGCCCATAAGGGTTCTTAATTCCTTGGTTATATTACGAAACCATTTAACTTTATTATCAATAGAGGGTATGTCTTCAAACATCGCCTGACATTCAAAAGGATCGACACCTAAAGAAGAGATCATATAAAGGAGGCTGTCTGCGTGGATATTTTCCTCATGCGCGTGCCTACCAAGAATTAACTTTAATTCAGGACTAGTAACAGCTCTGCGAATACCATGCATGATATTATCACCAATCATACCCTCTGCCGCAGAGAAGAATCCTAACCCCATCTTTATGATCCAACGATCAGCATCGGTAATAAACCCATCATCTGATCGCCACTGCTCTATATCCTTTTGCATGGGGATATCTTCCGGTTCCCAGTGGTTAGCTGCCATTTTTTTATAGAGATCGTAGGCCCACGTATACTTTATGGGAAGTAGATTAAAAGTTTCTACGTCTCTGCCATTTATAACTCTTTTAGCGTCTTGGACTTCTTTTGCTTTCTTACCATCCAACGCGAATACTTTATTACCAATAGAATAGGTTATTTTATCGTTCATTTATTATATTAAGAAGAAGTGACTCTACTGTCGCATGTATGAAGAGCGGAAAATGGATCATCTCCCGCAGTCGTTCCATGTGAGTAGAATCCATGTTTTGTACACCAGCCGTCATAATCAAAGTGCCGACAGTTTCGGCATGAGTCTAAATGATTGTTGGTCTCTCGAAAATTAGGAGCATTTTCCTCTCCTAGTTGTTGTTTTTTATTTTTGTGATAACCAGACCAAAATCCTTCAGTATCTTGAGACATAAGAGCACCATAGAACGTAGGTTCTGTGGGGTCAAAGCTAATTTAAGAATTCAAAGAAATAAGCTGGGATCGGACCTGCTTATTACTCTGAGTCTACGTAGATTAGTTTACTGAGCTATGGGAATAGCCGTATTATGGACGTTGGTATTCCAGTAACCATAGTGACCAGCCAATGTCCCAATTTTTAGATACGTCATCACATACAATGCATCGCCTGAAAGAGGGCAATACGCTATACTGTCATGGTCTACGAATATAACACCCTTCCCCCGAAGCGCTGGATTGGTTGTAACCGCATAATCAGAGAGTACGGACTTTGCGCCGTCGAGGTGGAACTTGTCCTGACATAATTGCTGCTGCGCGTAAAATACAAAAGTATCAGACGTGGTTTGTTTAGACTGCTCGAGCCCATAATAGCCAGTGTGTCTTCGATTTTCTTTCTCTCCGTGCTGGCTTAAATAACTATTAACTTTTATAGCGCCCCGCATGCCTACAATATTTGAATGAGCCTTATTGGGAGACCCATAATCTATCCACCTAAGAGAAGAGTTTTCCACATTACGCGTTCCATCAGGACCAACCCCATCTAAATGCCCAGATTCAAGAGTTGGCGAAAATGCATCAGTTCGAGATGCAGCAAACCACCCATAGTATGGATGCTTAGATTCAGCCAACAACCCGATACCGGGCCTAAGGTGCTCTAAGGGCGTGTCTTGGTCGGTGTGACTTCGTCTATAGCCATAGCGAGTCGATTCGTGCATTTCTTCAACTATGTTAGAACCAAAGAAGTGAACATGATCCATATTTTTTCCTGGGTATGACTCTGTAGGACCGCCGGCACGTAGGGGATTATAGGTAAGATCAAGAAGTTCTTGATTGTCTCCCGCACCCTCAGGCGCACTCTCCATCCGATCTATACCAAGACTACTAGGTACTTTACGATTTTGTGCTTCCAGGACTTGCCGATAAACGCGCTCAGGGTAGACCGCGTGCATAACGGGGCCAATAGTTGAGTAATGATCCCTATTATCGGTTCTCGATCTAAGGAGACTACTATTGGAATTACCATTGTCAGCTTCTAAAGATAATGCAGTACTAAGAGGAGTTGTGTAAGTTAGGGGGGCCTTGTTTAAGTAGGTCCCTAATTTTATTACGATACAACCGCTCAGTCCTATAAAACCAAGACCGTAACAAGACAAATCAGCATAGGGATTCATAAATGGCGAAGTTACGGGATCTAAACTCTCCGCATCATGCTTATCTTTTTCTTTATTGCTAGCCTTCTTGAGCTCATGAAGACGTGGTAGTTTTATTATAGCGTATAAACCATCCTTATTACGAATAGGATCCGACTGAGACAGTTGCTGAGAGTGGCCTGATGATCCATAACTAACTGTATTACCAGTCCCCGATAACTGCAGTAGTCTTATGTCAAACAATTCCGGTTGGGAGTCTGTGGAGGAAAGCCTATGGGGCGTCCCAGTGTCCTGGCGTAGTGAATCAAAGAACTGTTCGAAATGAAACTTTGCATGCTCTAAGGTCTTAAGTGCCTTCCCTAGAGCCTTACTATGTATACTTCCTTTATAAGAGCCATGCGAAAATACAGGCTTATGATCGGAGACATGTGATAGAGAGGTTTGAGTGAAT
>Ga0315318_10000783_pt1 | contig 13468 bp, 30 predicted proteins | sample M1200m3416metaG_FD_203703 | JGI IMG/M metagenome (GOLD analysis project Ga0315318, IMG submission 203703) | Ammonia-oxidizing marine archaeal communities from Monterey Bay, California, United States - M1 200m 3416 | ecosystem: Environmental > Aquatic > Marine > Coastal | place: USA: California... | reverse complement strand
GGGAGTTATTTTTCCGGTTATACTTAGAAGTGAATGAGAAATGAAAAAATCATCTATTTGAATTTTTGAAAGATGGTTGGGGCCACGCATACTTAAAAGGCGCTCTCCCTCCCCTTCTTCTACTAAAGCGGATAAATTTGAGCAATAAATTCCGCACATTCTATTTCCAGTTTTTTAAAGAGTCTTCTAGAGCTTCTATGGTGTCCCTCATCTCAAACCCTGTGGATAAAAGTTTAGAATTATCTAATAAACAATTAGACCTTGGAGCTATCGCTCCAAACTTGTAAAACTCTTCCTCAGATTTAAAAAAATTAAAATCATTATCAATATTTAAATGTTGCCGCATCAACGAGCACACCTGCTCGGTGTCCACAGCACCCGTGTTGGTTATATTGTATATCCCAAAACTGTGTGTCTCATCCATTAAGTGCAAACAGGCTTTCGCAAAGTCTCCTTTATGTGATATTGAATTTTTCACGTTTATCAGCTTGTCATAATTTTGAAGTTTAGATAAATAATTTCTTGGACCATCTACATGGTCAAAAGGTATTCTTAATCTACAAATCCAGCTATTTTCTTTATTTATTAATTTCTCTGAGAGAGCCTTGGTCCCTGAATAAAAAGAACCTTCTATTTCAGAATTAAAACAAAAATTAGGGGGGTCTTCTTCAGTAAATTCTTTATCGTACCCGGTGTATACGCAACCAGAAGAAATATGCAAAAATTTAATCATTAGCTGCGAACATACGTCAGAAATTAAACTAGGAAACAAAACGTTACCTTTTAAACATTCTTCTTTATTTAATTCACAAGCATCAACATTAGGTTTGCCTACGTATCCAGCGCAGTTGATTAACTCATCAAAGACCTTAGCGTTAGCATTTAAATAATAAATAATTTTATCAAATTTAGTATAATCTAACTCTTCTCTAGTTAATACATGATACTCCTCTCTTTTTTTCTCTAATTCCTCTACAAAGGCTTGCCCAATATAACCAGTTCCTCCAAGTATTAATTTCATGATGATATTTTTTCTAAATACTCTTTATAGTCGCTATCTGGCATCTTCGCCGCTAATTCTTTTAATTCTTTTTTTGTTATGAGTTTTCTATTCAAAGCAGCCTCTTCAACGCATCCTATCTTTATCCCTTGTCTTTCTTCAATGACCTTTATATACTCTGCTGATTCATGCAAAGATTTAGGAGTCCCAGCATCTAACCATGCACAGCCGCGATTTAACTTAAAAGCCTTTAACTTATCATTAGCGATATATAAATTAATAACAGAAGTAATTTCTAACTCTCCTCTCGGAGAGGGGCTAATCTTTTTAGCGCAATCAAGAACATCTTCATCAAATACATATAGCCCCGGAATTGCATAATTACTAGAAGGTTCTTCTGGTTTTTCAGTAACGCTCATCACGCCACCACTCTTTTTAAAATTTATAACACCATATCTCTCTGGATCTTTAACTTCATAGCCAAATATAATACCGCCGGATCTAAAATTATGAAACGCTTTTTTTAACACCCTTCCCCCACCAGAAAAGATGTTATCTCCTAGAATTAGGGCGACTTTTTCTCCTTTTATGAAATTTTTAGCAATTAGAAACGACTGAGCTATGCCTTCTGGTTTTTTTTGAATCTTGAAACATATATTTATACCTAAATGACAAATATTTTTTAATATTTTTTTATAATTATTAATATGCTCCGGAGAAGAGATTAAACAAATGTCATCTATCCCATTTTCAATCAAAGTACAAAGAGGATAGTAGATCATCGGCTTATCATATACCGGCAAAAGACATTTATTTTGTATTTGAGTAGTCGGGTACATTCTTGTCCCATTTCCCCCAGCTAGAATTATACCTTTCATCTGTTTAGCTCTGTATTATAGCGGCGAAGGTCTTAAACGTCAAACCTAGAAGTATCTATGTGTGGCTGAATATTTATTAATAATTTTAAATATTTATTCATAGGGTTTAATCTTTTCGGGCAGATTTATTTTTACCCCCCAGACCCAGTTATTAGCGCGCGAACCCATTCTTATTCGCAAAATAGGGGGGGTGTCTGCCAATAATTTTTTCTTGACTAATTTAAGCTTTGGTAATAGGCTTCCCAGCTATAACTTGCCAAGGCAATCCACAACATCGCCAAGAAGACAAGGCTGTAAGCTACAAAGGCGATTTGAGCGACCAATTTAATGCACTCCCAAGGTTGAAATTTATTTTTATTCATAAGTAGGTTTTTTTTCTGTTTAGTTATCTTGCAGTTCTGCGGCTGCTTGTTCTTCTTCTCCGGTGGATGTTTCTACGCCTTCGCAAATAAGGTCGAGGAGCTTTTGGGTTTGTTCGTCACAATCGTTGTTCATTAGATATAATATACCACACGAATGGGGTCTTGTCAAGCGATTTTCTTAAAAAAGTAAGTTGGCATGCGGCGTGCCGCACGTTCCGTGCCAAGTTACTCACCTCGTCCTGCTACCTCGTCAATCGCTTTAGCGATATGCCTTAATGTCTCGACTGGTTGCGGTGAAGCGCGCAACATTAAAGCCATTACTGATATTGGGTCGTAATCCATTTCGTCGCACCGTTTCCATTCTCCCACCCCTCTAACCCATAAGGCCGATTGTCGTGTGCGCGAGTTTTGAAAAATCGCAAAGTCTGGTGTCTTGTTTTCCATGTTCTTTTTACTTACACTTTTCCTCAAAAGGTTTTTTGAAAAATGGGCGGGGGGTCTACAAGAACCACGTGCCGCCAATTCTCATTGGGCCTTGAGGCAAGCGAAATTCATTTGGCTCAATGGCTCTTTTGATGACGTTTGTTTTTGCGCGGAGGCTTGCGCGTAACTTCTTTGCTTCCTCTGCGGTTGCGCGGATTGCTGTAATCTCTGCTTCAACTGGTAGGTTTTTGTTGTCGTTCATTAGATATAATATAACACAGGTTGCGCTGTTTGTCAAGCGGTTTTATGGTGAGCGTGGACAACCAAGTTTAGAGGCGGGCAACGGTTCTAGTCGCTTGCGCTCATACGGGCTTGTTTTAATTGTCGCCACCTCATCACGCTGTGTCGGCTCTTTTCGCACATCATCGGCGGGGCTGCTAGCCCTTTCCTCAAGCGTAGGTTTAGTGGTCTTGTTAATGTCCATGTCTATAAAATCTTGGCACTTGCCGATTGCCCTGTCACACGCCTTCGAAAAGTCCTCGAACGCCTTATTCATTTCTTTCATCTCGTTGTTCATTAGTATAATATACCACACAAAGGGGGTCTTGTCAAGGGTAAAGTTATTCACAATTACCTCTCCATGCGTTCTTCGTGGGTGAGCACCCTAGTGCCTTTGCTACCCGTACCAACAAGCCTTTCACACTCATCGTAGTACCCGCAAGCCTCTTTGAAACGCTCCTCATCAAAGCGTGGGTTATCCGCCTTGAACTTAGAGGAGGCAAGCTGCACCAAGTTCAGTGGTGGCGTACCCTTGAGGGCTGCGTTGAGGAGGGCTGCGGTGAATTCGAAATCTTTCTTTGTTGCTTTCATTGTTATAATATACCACACAAACACCCTCCTGTCAAGCGGTTTTTGAAACTTTTTTTCGGGTAAGTTGGCATGCGATGTGCAGCACGCCCCGTGCCAAGTTACCAGCGAAAACTTACTCGCAAGTCCTTAACAGGCTCCAGTAAGCACGACAAAAGGCAATAGAGAAAAGAGTGATTAAAATACTAATCATTTCGCCTCCTTGTCAGATGCCTGTGCCACGGTAAACCCATTCTCAAGGTAGCTCATTAGACCTTGCTTCTCAACAAAGTAATCCTCTAGCTCATCGAAATGGCCTCCGTGCGTACCCATATCGTTGGCGTACTGTAATGCCCTGAATAGGGACACGGCCTCGTTGAACGTGCCGCATACCTTGGCTGCTGCTATGTTCTGCTCCCACGTGGTAGCTACTGCATTTTGTTTGTAGGTTCTGCTCATAATCTATTCTATGTCAAAAGTGAATGTCTCGCCCTCGTCAAGAGAGTAAACTTCTTTGGTTACTCCAAGCCTCTTAATGGTAAGGGTCTCAATGGTGTTGCCTATGTCGTCAAAGGAATGCCAATCAGTGATTGCCCACAACCCCAATCCTTCGCTTGGTATGTCTAGCCAACCGTGTCCCTCGTTAGGGGGAAGGGCTGGAATCAATACGATTTTTTCGTCTTTCATTATCATAATCTTTATACTCTAATATAACACAAGAAAGTCACTTTGTCAAGGGTGAAGTTATTCACATTCGACCGGACGTGCTCCTTTGCTAATGGCAGTCATAGTGTCAACCAAAGGCTTAACGATGTCCAGCTTGGCAAGAGCTTTAGCTTGCGGTGTTGGGTTGTTCTTTGCCCAGTCATTCCAAAGGAAGCTTGTTGCCTCTGGCTTCGGTGCGCCCTTGCGGGTTAGCATTAGCCAACGTCCGTAGCTCATCCAATGGTCAGGATTGTTGGGGTCTAGCTCGGTTCTTTTCACTGTGGGCTTCGTGTTCTCTTTCATTGTTATAATATACCACACAAACACCCTTCTGTCAAGCGATTTTTGAAACTTTTTTTCGGGTAAGTTGGCATGCGGCGTGCTGCAGCTCCCGTGCCAAGTTACTAGCCTGCTCGCTTATGGCGAACGTCTTTCCTCTAGCCTCTTTCGTTCGTATGGGCTTAAGGGCTTTTCGTCTGCGTGGTTGTGGCTCCACACTGTTTCAACATTATTACCGTCTGCGCTTACGCAGCAAATCTCAATGCCGCCAACAGTTAACCCTGCTTCACGGCCACAGCGCATAAGCTCTCCCGCATCAATTAGCATCTTGTTGTATGACTCACGGCACTTCACAAGAGAATGGCAGCAGTCGCCCAAGTACCAAAGTTCGTAAGTTGGTTTGTTATCTTCTTCAATCATCATGCTAGTAGTATACCATAGGGTGTGGGACATCCGTAGACCTACCTAAAAAATAGTTGAAAGTAACTTGGCATAAAACGTGCAGCGCGTTGCGCGCCAAGTTACCTCACACCCAGACGTGGGGCCACACCCCAACCACCTCGCTGTTAGGGTGATCGCTCAGGGACATGGCCTTAGCGGCAACAAGGGTCATTCCCCAGTAAGAGGCCTCGTGATAATGGCCAGATGTGATGTTGCGGGTTCGGATTGTCCAGTTAGTCGTATCGTTCATTGGTATAATATACCACCAAAACGCCCTCCTGTCAAGCGGTTTTTTTTCGGTAAGTTGGCGCGCGAGCCGCAGCAGCTCCCACGCCAAGTTACCAACTTACTACGTAAGATTGTCACACGCATATTAGTGGCTTTCGTTATTAGGTGGTATTTCGATTATCTGACATTTTCAAAAAGAAAGCGCAGCGAGAGAAAACAGAAAAAACTCGCCACGCTTTTGTTATTTTGAGATAAGGCTAAAATTATCTCAACTTGAAGAATTTATGATTGCCAATAATTCTCACAGGTTCACTTTTCTTTGTCCAATAGTTGTGCGTGTTAAGCGTACAATAATGATCTGCGTTTTTAACATACTCACGTTTAAGATTATGCATGTTACTCGCAAGCAACTTCGCATATTCTCCTTCTTCAGTTTTCAACAAGGCTTTTAGTTTCGCTCTGGTTCTACCATACTGAACAAGGCTCGTATAGTTCCAGCAAGAAAATTGATGGATCCTCTTGCCTTTAACAATGCGGTTTTGCAAGCAGACTTGTGTTGGCGTTAACTTTCTATTTATAGAACGCTGTTTGAGAACGCAAGCAACAGCGTACATTCCCGCCTTACCTTCTCCACGCGCTTCACCAAGAATTGTCATTGCAACAATTTCGTTTTCTTTCTCGCTACCAAGCGCACTAGCGCAACCGATAACAATAAATGTTAATATAATCATCCAGAACTTTTTCATAATTTATCTTTGTTTACTTTTTTATATTCTGCCCAAATCTTTTTTGACCAAGACTTGTAAGCGTCACTCTCAAGGGCTTCATTCATTTCTTTTGTGCGTCTTAAATAAAACTCCTTGCTAGTTTCGTTTTTGTTGTACCTTCTGTTTTCGTGCTTCATGCAGTAGGCAACGGTGGTAAGGGTGGGAGCTTCATAGCCACTGGCAACGGTGGGAGCTTCTTAACCACTGGCAACGGTGGTAAGGATGGGAGCTTCTTAACCACTGGCAAGGGTGGCAATCCAGTAGAGATTGGCTTTTTGCTTGTGGTTGGCACTTTCCCAAAATGCTTTTTCAAGATGGGGATTGCTTGCTTGATGTTATACAAGCGATAAGCTTCAGCCTTTGCGTCTGCGTGAGTTTCGCCCAGCTTCTTGGCGGCGATGATGTGGTTGGTTACTTGTGCCGCTTTAACGGCGTTCCGTGCTTGGTATGTTTTGTAGGTTTTCATGTTCTTAATTGATATAATATAACACAGTTTAGGTTGTTTGTCAAGGGGTTAATTAAACTAACTTTTTCGATTCTGTTGGGTTCTTTCCTTTTCTAATAAGGTGAATGTCGAAAGCAAAAGCGTTCAACATATCTGTTTTGTCTGCGCCTCTTGTGCTTGCAATAGTCATGCAGAACAACACGAAGTCAATTTTTTTGGATTCTTGTTTTGTCATAATTCTAATATGCGTCAAAGGTGAATGTCTCGCCCTCATCATAAGAGTAGATCTCTTTTACGTCCCCTGCGTAATTCATAATTGTGTAGGTGTCCATAGACACACCGAAATCATCAAAGCTATGTTGCTTGATAATCGAATGGAGAACTCCATCGAGCGTAATAAATTTGCCATCGTCTTCCATCTGAGCGTTTTCTGTCTTAATAATCATAATCTAATATACCACACAAAGGGGTATCTGTCAAGCGGTTTCTTTAACTTCTTTCCATATGGGGAAGGAACTGCCTTTGTGATACTCCCAAGCGGGAGACATAACGCTAACAGGCTCCGACCCGTCCTGCACAAACAGTTTGCCAACTGTGTAGTCAGCCCAACCGTGGTCTAGTTGCTGTCCTGCAATCATGTCGATTGCCTTGTTCATAATCACATGGAAGTGAGGCGCATCAATGCTCTCGCTTGTGCTGAAGTGAGCGCAAGCAGAATCAAATCCCTTAAAGCCATTGCCCTCTTTGAATCCATCTGCGTGAAGCACGATGTGGTAGTTCTTTTCGTCTTTCATTGTTATAATATACCACACAAAGGGGTATCTGTCAAGCGGTTTTTTCGTATGCTGTGTGAGAGCTTAACTCTTGCTCTTTTTCATCCTCCCAATAGTAGCCCTCTGGTGGCATGATGTGCCACAAATCGTTTGCCCTTGCCTGACCTATGATGTAAGGCTTAATCTCTGGCAGGTAAACGCTGCCCCACTCATTTTCAATACCCATCACATAGCCAAAGGCTACGCCGTCCTTGTCTGTCTCTCCAAGGTAATACTCCCAAAAGTTTTTTAGGATGATGTGCTGGTGAACGGTGAAAGGCTCGCCGCCTTCGTTATGGATGATGTTTCTCTGTTTCATTGATACAATATACCACAAGAACGTTACTTTGTCAAGTGGTTTTCGAAACTTTTTTTCGGGTAAGTTGGCATGCGGCGTGCGGCAGCTCCCATGCCAAGTTACCACGCCCCCGAAGGGGCGGGCTGCTATACGGCAGCGTTGTTCATCTCCTCAGATATGTCTGAGAACTCCCGCATGGGGTATTCGTCATCTCCCAACAGGCAGAGAATGTGATCCCCGTACTGAGGTACGCGACCCTCCCTGAGAGAGGCTATATTCTTGAGATCAGTCTTGTTGAGTTCTCGATCCATAGGGTTGTCCGCATCTCGGTTAGCGATGTCGGCTTGGAGTCTAACGATGTGTTTGTTCAGTAGGTTTTCTATCTTGTTATTCATTAGCTATAATATACCACAGGTTGCCCTATTCGTCAAGCGGTTTTTTCAAAAAAATTTGCGCGGTAAGTTGGCGTGCGGCGTGCTGCAGCTCCTGTGCCAAGTTACTCTCCCTGCTCATCAATCCATGCACACAGGTCAGCGTGGTCTTGATCAGATAGCTGGTCATAGGGGTCGCTCATCATTCAACCCCCCTGTAGTCAAAAGCGTCGGGATACTCCTCCGCCTCACAGTCATCGACCTCTACACGCAGCACACCAGCGTGGCCCCACCCAAAGGTGCGTGCCATCTGGTTAGCCACACGCCTAGCGTGCGCCTCGGTGGTGGCACGAAGGTACTCGCGGTTAGGGTTGTAGGCGAAGGTGCAGCTCCAGATACGGTCTTTGATTGTCATTGTTATAATATAACACAGAAGGGGGGTCTTGTCAAGGGGAAAGTTGTCCACAGGTAAGTTGGCATGCGGCGTGCTGCAGCTCCCGTGCCAAGTTACCTCATTCCGAGGTAGCTGGTGTTTTCCATGACTCGGCCCATACGTGAGGCCACACGCCAACCACCTCGCTGTTGGGGTGGTCGCTCAGGGCGCATCCCTTGGCGGCGTAAAGGGTCATACCCCAGTAAGAGGCCTCGTGGTAATGGCCAGATGTGATGTTACGGGTTCGGATTGTCCAGTTGTTTAGGTCTCGTAGGTCTAGGTTTATCATGAGTACAATATAACACGGAAACACCCTCCTGTCAAGCGGTTTTTTTCGGTAAGTTGGCGCGCGAGCCGCAGCAGCTCCCACACCAAGTTACCAACTTACTACGTAAGATTGTCACACACATATTAATGGCTTTCCTTATTAGGTGGTATTTCGATTATCTGACATTTCAATTATTTTGTAGCTGTTTCATTAGCGCATCTTTAACGTCTTGCTCTGTCAATTCATGACCTTTTTTATCCTTCGGCTTATCACCCATTACCTCTTCCCACGGTACGTTGATACGCCAACCAAAAGGCAGACATTCATGCCATACCCCGCCATTCGGCCCAAGGATGTGAACATAGTCGCCCACCATCATTGAGCGCACTTTCAGTTTTAAGAATTGCTGACACTCATTACCACTACCGGCGTTCCATTGTTCCCAAACAGCGGAAAGGATATCTGGGTCGGCGTGGTATGAGTTATAATAGGATATCCAATCCTTGCGGCCAGAAAACCTTTTCGGCTCTGGGTCGTCATGATATAAGATTCTAACTTGTTTCATTTTAATATGGGTCTAATTCAAATCCGTTGTCTGCCAGCAAGTCCTCTGTTGCTGCCTCCACCATGTTCCAAAAATCATCTTCATTCTTACAATCATCAGACCAGTAATCTGCAAAACAAATGCTGTCTGGCAAATCATAAATGCCACAACCGAGCCTGCGTTGAACTGCGTGGTTAACTTGACGCTTAAATGTTTCGAATGTTAAAGGGTAGGTTCTCATGACTAGTCTCCGAATACGTTTTCCCACTCTTCTGGGGTTATGCCTGTTTTGATGAACTCACGCTCATCTGCCGAGAGGTTCGGCATAGCGTTTTGGATGAGTTCGCCACCTCGCCAAGAAGCGATCTGCTGCTCGGTTACGTCAATGTCCATGACGTTTTTGTTGCCGCTGAAGGGGGATTCTTTTTCGATTAACATAATACAATATACCACAAGAACGTTACTTTGTCAAGGGGTTTTTTAATTTTCTTCATGTTTAGTTGGCACCTGAGCCCATACCTTATCCATGATAATTACCTTGCGAGCGGTAAAGATTGGTTCAACGACATTCTCTACTGACCTAAATGGATCTGTGTCGATACTCACGAAGGTGCGATACTTGTATGGGTTGTAAGTAACTTCCATCCACTTGTACCCCTTACGCGAAATCATGTAACGCTGTTTAAAATCCTTGGCAGCATCATTGGCCCAACCCAATTCAAATGCATCCATGTCATCGTAACGCCACACAGCATTGACCATGCAGCCGCGAATGACCGCGTGAACATTCTTACGTTCTTCATCACGCACACGCTGGCAGCCCTTGTCACCCACGGCAAATTTCACAGGGTACTTGGTATTGCCATCCATCACGACACATAGGGCAGTACCTTCGACAAGGCCATCCTTACGCACGGAGTAAACGTGTTCGTCACGGTAGCGAAGGTTGCGATATACTTCGCGCTTGAAAAGCTTGATTGATTCTTTGACTGTCATATAGTTATAATATACCACAAGAATGTTACTTTGTCAAGTGGTTTTTTAAAAAAACGAGATGCTTCTTGTGAGGGTGCATCTCAACCCACGGCCACTTAAGTTTATTCTGGTTGACCGCTTAACCGCGTTTAGGTTTCTTACTCGCTCCAGTTACCTTCAGGCTCATCGCGCCTGACCACGTTCCGACTTCACCCTCGGCGGGTTTTGTTGCTACTGACGTTATTGTCAGTAGGGCGTGTTCTTGTTACCTCGCCACGGCTTCCCACATTGCCGACAGAAGGATTACTTATCTGCGTCCGGTTGAGGCGAGGGTAAATTGCTGCTGGTGTCAGGATTCGAACCCGACCCGACCAGTATCGTATCACCGTCTAGCTTCGTCGCGCTTCCACTAGGGGCTTTCCTGCGTCAGGCTGCCTTAAGAGCTACAGGGGTCGCAATGACTTGTTGCTCCAATGACACCAATTTCACCAACATAAAGTGTGCCTCGTCCATCACGCTGTGTTAGCGTTCACCTCAAGCGTAGGTTTCAGAGGACTTAAAATCTTTCTACTTCTCTCAAAGAACTACTATAATATACCACGGAAACACCCTTTTGTCAAGGGGTTTTTTAACTTTTTTTGTCAATCATTTTTAACCCTTTTTGATCGGTAAGTTTGTTTGTCAATCATTCGTGAGCGACAAATTTTTTTGTCAATCAATTAGGCTATATAATGAGCGATAAAGGGGATAATTGTTTTGAGAGATAACATTGTTTTTGTGGGTTATGATGCTGAATAGTTTCTTGTTTGCCCCTGTTTTCTCCGGCGTGAAATTCGCCCTTTTTAAGAAACTTGCTAGTAACTTTCTCTGGTAACTTGTGGTTCGCGCGGCTGCCGCTCCGGTTCCAAGTTACTTTCTTGCGACCGGCGCGCGGGTTATTTGGTTATTTAACTGTTATTATTTAATACGGAATCCAGAAATCCCTCTTCCACAAGATAGCAAGCGATATTTTCTAAATCGTCTTGCGATAGCGAATCGTCGGGAAATATTATTTCGCCTTTTTCGAAATCAATTAAAACAGTATTTCCATATACCTTAACTTCATTTATCTTTTGTTCTTTCATTATCGATTAACCTTTGTAATATATCTTCCCATCGTTGTCTGTCAAGCCCAACCTCATCTTCGTTTAGTTGAATTGGTAGCATTTCCCAAAACTCTGTTCGTGAAAAGGTTTGTATTAGGTTTAGTCTATCTTTATCCATTAGTTTCATAATTTTCTCCAAAGTTGTATTCCAAAAACAATTATGCCAATGATGATTAATATAGCAATTACTTCCATAAGGATCCTTTTTGTTATGCTGTTGCGAGTTGTTGTTTGTTTAGTTTTTTGATTGCTGACAGCGCCACGCTTGCCGCACTACCTTTCGGTTGCGTACCGTGAATCAACAAAGCAAAATCCTCTTTTCCAAATGCCGCGTGGGTGTCGTCGTGGTCAATTTCCAATCCCTTGTCGATTGCCTCTTGCTCGCTGTAAACAACGAGAGCTTCTTTCCACCCGTGCAAGTCAATCAGTTCGTCGTACTTGCCACCACGAGAAGCGGTTAAAACTAAATTTTCGGGAAGGGCAAACTCTTTGAAGAAATGCAAGCTCTTGGAATAAGAGTAAAATACTTTGTCGGGGTTCCGCTTGGCTACTTCAATCCACGCTTGCAAATACTCTTTCACAAAGTAATCACCACCAACGTGAACACGCATCACGTCGAATTTTTTAGGCAAGCTGTTGTGAATCAAATCGGCTGTGTGAGGGCTATTCTCAAATCCAGCTTTCTTGTCTTGAATAAGCGCATCGCGCAGCAATTCAAAATTATGCCACACCATTTTACGCAATGACGGATAGGTTGCTTCTGCGCTGGCAGCAAAACAACGAAATTCTGTGTCAGGCCCGTCTTGAATCTTGCCCGTTTCCCTGTTTGCGCGTGACAAACAATCCTTTGCCCCCGGACACGTCCAACCCGCAGGGAGAGTGAATGTCTTGAGGGTTAAACCGAGCTTCTTAATTAGTTTCTTGAGCTTGGAGTTCGGATTGCCAAATCGTAGTAGGTTTTCTTTCATAATAATAATATAACACAGGTTAGGCGGTTTGTCAAGCGGTTTCTAGTCTACTGCGACGAGCCGCAAGACCTTGCTTGTATTCTTCTTCGTCAAACGCACGAACTTGCGCAGGATTTTCTCTCGCCTCTGTACGGCCTAGAGAATAATCGTACACCATAGGATTGGTGTTCATAAACACTTCCTGATTCTCGTATAGTTCTTCCATGCGCCTGTCGGCTAACTTTAGTGCCTCACTTTTGACTCCGCCCTTCACGCCCTTGAATCTGTCAGGATAATTGTTTAACAATAAATGTAATGATGAATTGAAGAAATACTTTTCTAACTTTTCGTCAGCAGGGGGAGAGATAGTAATATATGCAAATGTGTCGCACATCCAATGCAACGCCCCACCTGTCGCTTCGTGGTTCCAAAAAGAATAATACTGCTCTATAATTTCTTGGCGGTCTTTTGATTCGATGCCTATGAGGGTGACTGTTCCGAGCGGTTGATAAATGAGTTTCATATAATATAATATAGCACAGAAAATGCTATCTGTCAAGTGGTTTCTGATGTTTTTTTCTACGGCGAAAAGATCCTTTGCCCTTCCCCACGCGATGCTCACGAGACGCGCTACCCATGAATCCGTCTTTGTTCACTCGTGCGCGAGGATGCGCGAGCTTGTTTCTTTTCCTTTTCATACTATAAGATACCACAAGAACGTTACTTTGTCAAGCGGTTTTTGAAACTTTTTTTCGGGTAAGTTGGCATGCGGCGTGCTGCAACTCCCATGCCAAGTTACCACGCCCCCGAAGGGGCGGGCTGCTATTCAGCATACTGGCCCCAAGCCGGTTGGCCGGTTACCTCCTCTGTCAGATCAGCGAATTCACGCATATCCATGCTCTGCCATCCGGAGAGGCAATCCATGTGGTCTTGATACTGAGGGATACGACCCTCCCTGAGCGAGGCTATATTCTTGAGGTCAACCTCGTCATGCATAGCGTCGAGTGGGTTCTTGCGAGTCCCATCGCTAAATGTGTCCTGATCGCGGTTGGCGATGTCTGCTTGGAGTCGTCCGATGTGTCGGTTTAATAGTGCTTCTAGTTTGTTGTTCATTAGCTATAATATACCACAGATTACCCTATCCGTCAAGCGGTTTTTTCAAAAAAATTGCACGGTAAGTTGGCATGAAAATCGCAGCACGCCGCACGCCAAGTTACCAGCGAAACTTACTCACAACTTACTAGGGCAAAAAAAGAACCCCGCCGCAGCGGGGGGTGTTTGTGTAGGTTTATTTGTCCTTA
>Ga0315318_10000782_pt1 | contig 13471 bp, 8 predicted proteins | sample M1200m3416metaG_FD_203703 | JGI IMG/M metagenome (GOLD analysis project Ga0315318, IMG submission 203703) | Ammonia-oxidizing marine archaeal communities from Monterey Bay, California, United States - M1 200m 3416 | ecosystem: Environmental > Aquatic > Marine > Coastal | place: USA: California... | reverse complement strand
GATATATTTTACAAATAGGTAGAGAAATTAAATTTAAACCAACAAATGGTCATGTATATGAGTATAACCAATTAGAATATAATAGCAATGATATCTTATTAACGGATTCTACTAGAATAGAAAATAGCAAGTTAGGTATTAAACGTGCTGATGGAACAACTTCAATTGAAACAAAAAATAAAGAATTTATAGGAAGTGTTACCAGTGCTGTTTTAGATTACGAACATATTATTATATTTGAAAACAAAACAGCATTAGGAGTAAATATTTTTGATGACGTTAAAAATAATAGTCAAGAACGACTTCGATTAAAAGGACAAAGAACACAAAATTGGACAGGTGAAAAGAAAGCACCTGGTTACTTAGTATTTAATGATAGTATTGTACAAAACTTTGACAGTGCAGTACAGAGCATTGATGATATGTACAGAACAGATGTAGATCATTTTAATGAGTCATTTTCAAAAGCAAAAGATTTAACAATAGGAAATGTAGAAGGACTGTTATTAGATAATTTAGGTATTAATAAAAACGTACTAACAAACTATCATCAAGGTATGATAAAAGAAAAAGGTACAAAGGGTGCAGTAGAACATATAGGTAAAAGTGATATACTACATAATAGTGAAACAAAAGTTTCAGCATACGAACAATATATGTTTAGACAATCATATCTTGGTAATGACGATTTTGAAGATGCACTTGAAATAGAAATAGTTTCCAGTGATATTAATTCATCACCTCAAGTAATAACCCTTGATACAACATCTACGGCTTCTGATGTAATTGTAGCAACTAGTGATAAAATTGTTAATGATAAATCTATTACATTTGAAACATTAAGTTATGAAGATTCAGATTCTGATATACTTACAGGTGGCGAGGCTTTATTTTCTGAAACAAAATATAGAGTATTAAATTCAACTGAATTAAGTTCTGTATTTGACAGTACTGCTAGTTATGCAACAATTCCTACATGGAGCCCTATAGTTAGTTATAAACAAGGTGATCAAGTACGTTTTAGAGGCGAGTTGTGGGAATGTAATACAAACTTTACTGGATTAGATGTAGTAGCACCAGCTATAGAAGTAACAACACCATTAGCAACAGATCAACAAATACTTACATACGGAACAGTAGCAAACATTGCTGGAACAACAGTTACTATTGAGAAAACAAATCTAGCATATAATGATATTGTTGCTACAGGTTCATCTTTCACTCCATTCTTAGAAAGCGAAACTCTTAGTATCGCAGGTGAAACAATTACATTTAGTAAACAAGAAAGTATACCTACAGTAATAGGACCAGCAGTTATACTTGGTGAAGCAGGACCTATTTCATTTACTGATGTAACTGGCAAGAGCATTACTATTAATATTAGGCATGCTACAAATGGTAATAGTAATACAGTTATTGATTTTGATACAACACCAGCAAACGTAGTTGAAAACTTTACAGGCGATGGAACTACAACACAATTTACAATAGCACAAACAATGTCGGGTGCTACTTATATGGTAGATAGTATAACAGTTAACGGTGTAACACAAAATGTAACAACAGACTATACACAAAATTTGCAAATTATTACTTTTGTAAATGCACCAGCAAATAGTGCCGCTATTGTTATAACATTAGTACACACGCCACACCAAATGAGTTCAACACAAATTAGAGACCGTATTACTTCTTATGGTATAGCAAACTTAACAGCATCACTTGAAACAGTAGGCACTATTGAAGTATTACAATTAAGTTATCAAGATACTGATGTAGAAAATGAATTAGTCTTGGAAGCGGGTTCAACTAATAACGATTTAGGATTCATTACAAGTCCAATAAATCAACAGATAGTTAAAGCACAACCACAACAAGGAGTACTTACTCCAACTAATTTAACTGTAGAAGAAGTTAGAGATCAGATTAATAATACATCTGTTCTCCCAACAAATATAACGGCAACAGTTGCAGGTGGTAATATTGTATTAACAGACACAACAGGATCAACTCCATTATTAATATCTGGAACAGCAAGAACAAAATTAGGTTTAGATGCAAGTTATCCAGTAAGTACATATTCAGCTAATCGCTCAGCAACATATTCAGAAGCAGTAGCAGATATACAAGCGGCTCTTACAGCGGCAAGTGTAACAGATGTTAGTATTGTTGTAATTGGAAATGCAATTAAAATAACATCAACTGCGGCAAGTTTGTCTTTAGGTGATACTACTTTTAACAGCCAAACAGGATTACAAACAGGAACTATACATGCGGCAGAAGGTAATGTTGATAATGTATGGGATAGTGATCATGCATCTTATTTTGATAGCGTTGGAATTCACAGAGACCCAGCATTATATAACATACTAGTAGCAGACGATAGTGATTTTGAAATTACTTCTTCTGGTGCAGTACAAACAAAGTTCTGGGGATGGAATGTTCTTCAAGTAACACAAAGACGACAAGATGTTTTAGGAACACTTACTGTTACACCATTATATAGTTTACCGAGTGCGGCTAAAAATGCGGCTTCATCAAATCCTACTACATGTGGTATATGTGCAGGTGCTTCAAGTAAAGATGGCAATGATGCTGAAATAACAACTAACCTTCCACACGGATTACAAGTAGGTGATTGGGTACAATTATTAAACACAGACACTACACCAAACATAGACGGTATACACAAAGTAACAAAAGTAGATCCAAACGACAATCAAATATTTTATATAGATGAATACATTGAGCATTGTGGTAATGCAGTATCAATTATGCCATTAGTAACTACTAGATTTGCAAATATAGATCAAAGAGATGGTGATGGAAGTGCGTCATATAATAATATAACTGGTGCAGAAAGTCTGGCACGTTGGCACATTCCAGAAGGTCAGTTTACCTTCCTTAGCTATTTGAGTGGAGTTAGAGGAACATATGTATACAAAAAAGGAACAACACCTCCTACTAGAACTACTACTAAGAGACCTACTAATAAAGATATAGATAGTGTAGTAATTTATAATCATAAAGAAAACAGATCAAAAGTACAATTAGAAGTATGGGATCCAATAAGAAAGATTATTCCTGGTATAGCTCAGCAAAACTTAGATTATATTAATTTCTCTGATAATGCAATTTATACTACATCAACAGATACTAATCATCTTGTAGATTTAGATAATGCATGGGGTGAAGAACAAATAGGAACTAGATGGTGGGATATAAGTAAAGCAAGATACTATGATTACGACCAAGGCGACTCGGTTAATAAAACAACCAGTTGGGGATATTTGTACCCAGGAGCAGAAATAGTTGTCTGGGAATGGATTAAATCAAGTGTAGCACCAGATGATTATGCTGACGCAGTAACTAATTTAACAGAAATGTTTGGAACAATAGCAACTGGTGAAGCATACTCTGTTTACGATAATGTTGCAAAAGAAACGTTATATTATTATACAACAGAAAAAGAATATAATAGACAAACAGGATCTTATAATGATGTATATTATTATTGGGTTAAAGATAAAACAACAATGTCAGATACAAGAACATTGTCAGCACATGATGTTGCTAGTATAATTGAAAATCCAACAGCAAGTGGTGTTAGTTGGTTTGCAGTTGTAGGCGAAAACGAAATTATTGTTGATAATATTAATTATTATATAGAAGATAAAAATACTGTATTACAAATTAATAAAGCAGGTAATAAATTTAACTCACACAATGAATGGATGCTTATTGCAAAAGATTCAGATTTAATTCCTGAGTATTATATAAATGCTATGAAACGTAATTTTGCTGGTAGAGATGGTACTAAAACACCGTTGCCATATTCAACGTTACATAAGTTTAATAGATACGGTGATGATATGTCTATTGGTCAAACATGGTTTAATAATTTATCAGATGCCAGAAGAAATGCTATAGTAACACTTAATACTCAATTAAAAAATATTAATCTAAATGATGAATTTGAACACACATGGGACAGAACATTTATAGCCAATAACTTTCCTACATTGTTATGGAATTGGGTAGACTATGAATTAAAATCATATACAGGAACACTTAATCATACAACAACAATTACACTGTATCCTGATTTAGATACTATAGATAAAGATTATCATTCAGTAGTTAAATTAAATATATTTGACAATACTGATCAACTTGATAGAAGTGAGATATATGCATACAACGAATCAACTAGTGTGTGGGAGTTAGTACTTAAAAAGAATAATACAATTAAATTTGATGAAGGACTATTATCCGCAGTAGGTGGATGGGATAGAAATGTATGGGATTCTACACCGTGGGATTTTGCAGACATTGCCGACTATTGGGAAACATTACTAGATGCATTAAACAACGATATATTTGTTCATTATAATAAACATCAAATGAATACCTTCTTCTTTAGTGTTATTCACTATGTATTAAGTTCAATGGAACAAACAACTTGGGTTAGAAAAACAACATATATTAGATTAGAATTTGCTGACGCAATTAATACAACTACTAAAAAATATACAAAGAGTAAAATTAATAATGTAATAGGATACGTACAAGAAGTTAAACCTTTCCATACTAAGTCAAGTACAGTACTTACAAAACATACTAACTTAGAGGAAATTGGTCTTACAGTAACAGAAGAGCCAAAAACAAATATAACTATCAAGCCTCAGGCATATGATGCTGTATTTGGTGGCACAACATATGCAGGTTCGCCAGATTGGGGTACAACGTATGATGATTACATTACAGGATTAGGCACTGATGTTATTAGCGGACCAGACTTCTTAGACCCTGAGTTATTCAACTATACAGTTGATGGACATAACAGAAATAGTTTAGTAGAAATTAGCCCACTTGAATTATTAAGAATTAACGTACAAACAAATGCTTCAGGTAGTACACATGCAACTACTTCAAGAACATTTGCACACATACAAGATAATAATGGATATGTAAATGCATACTCATTAACAGAAGCAAAAGAAACAACATTAACAGCCGCACTAGATTTAGATGACACAACTATAAGTGTAGCAAGTACAACAGCATTTGATAGTGTTGGTATTGCTTACATAGGCGGCGAACTAATAGAATACGTTGTAGTAGATGCTACAACATTAGGAATTACAAAACGTGAGATTGCTGGAACATTTGGTGTTATAGCAGGCACTGGAGATTCAATAATAAATGTAACTAACTCAAAACTTACATTTGCAAATGATGATCCAAGTCATTATCAGTATAACACGTTAAGTGATACAATTTTAAACAGCCCAGGCTCAACACAGGCACAAGAGTTGCAATCATTAGGCAAGGGTGTAGAATTATAACATTATTTAATGAATAGCATAAATAGTGTATAAGGAATAGGAATATGAAAACATTAAACGAAAACTCAATAGTTAAAGTAGAAGGACACGTTGTAATCACAGATGTTGATACAGGTGAAGTTTTACTTGACAAATATAACGCGATTAATTTTCAGAACTTTGCATATGCTGTAGCGAAAGCTATGGCTAATCAAACAAATGCCTCTACTGGCAATGGATATTATATATCTAAACTAGCGTTTGGTTATGGAGGTACTGAGATTGACGTAAACGGAAATATGACATACAAAGATGCAAGAGTATCAGGTGAGTCAGTTGATGGATTGTATAACGCAAGTCCAGCAACAATAGGAGACGACCCGGCAGTAAGTCCATTACAAAAAGCAGTAACTACATTTACTGTTAACAATGCCGCTAATCAACCATACTCAGATTTAGAGTGTAAGGTTGTATTAGACTACAACGAGCCAGACGCAACAGGGCCAACTACAGACAATGCATCAGACTTTGACGATGCAGACAGTTTTGTATTTGACGAAATTGCATTAATGACTAATACAGATACTTACTTAACACATTTAATATTCCATCCTATTCAAAAAAGTAATAACAGAAAATTAGAGATATTATATACTCTAAGAATTAGAGCAGGAGTTTAATTATGGCATCAGGATATACAATTAGCAAACACGGTGTTACAGGCACTAATAATGGCGGAAGTTTTAATATCGCTGATGATACTGTAAACGTAACAGATACTAGTTTAAGTTTAGTGGGCAAGTATCATGTTGGATATGGTGCAGACATTGCACAAAACTCAGTTAGCTTATTAGAAAATTTTGCAAGTGACACAGAACCATCTAATCCAGTTGAGGGTCAACTATGGTGGCACCCAGCAGAAGAACAATTAAAGATAAGACATGACGGTGCATGGTTAGGAATAGATTCAGATTCAAAAGTAGCTACAGTAAAAGATACTCTGAACGTAGACCATACTGTAGTATTAACTAAAGTAAATAGTGTTTATGTTTCTTTAACAAGTTCAGATAATGCAGATTGGATTATTAATGTATCTGAAACAACAATTGAACCTTACTTTAGAAATAACGGTTTAGTAGGTACAGCAGATAACGCAACTATTAAACCAGGTATTAATTTAAGTACAGATAGTACAAGAGGAATGAAGTTTCATGGAACAGCAACCACTGCACAATATGCTGACGTTGCAGAGCTTTATACATCTGATATAGAATATGCTCCAGGTACTGTCCTAACAAACAACACAGATGATTCACAAGAAGTTACCCAAACAACACATTCATTAGACAGTAATGTCATTGGCGTAGTAACTACAGACCCAGCATTATTAATGAATAGTGTATTGCCAGGAACTACGGTTGGGGTAGCATTACTTGGCAGAACACCATGTAAGGTTACCGGCGAAGTTACTAAGGGTGATAGAATTATCAGTAGTGACGTTCCAGGACACGGTCAATCAGTAAACGCTGTTGAAGAATTTTCATATCAACATGTTGTTGGCAGAGCGATTGAATCAAAAACAACTCCAGGCGAAGGTATAATAGAAGTAGTAATCGGAGTAAAGTAAATGCTAACAAAGCCTTTACCAGTTGTCACAGGCGAACTAATTGAAGCTGAGCACTTAAATGATCTTGTTGCTTACTACAATGAGATTTGGAATACTCCTTCTACTGGCCCATTTGTATTTAATACTCATAACGATACTACAGGTAATAACCTTGATAGAAGGTTTGGCTGGGGGCAACCACTAGCAACAATTGTTCCAACTCCAATAGCATCTACTTCAGCAAATAGTTATAATGGAACAAAAGTAACTCTTAGTGATATTAATCAAATTACTGCTCAAATAAATGCAGGCGGATATCATAAAGAAGATGATCCAAGTCTTGCAGGACTAATAGTACTTACTAGTTTTTCAGTAGGTGACAAAATTCCAACTACATTATATAATAGTGTATGCACCCATGCAGAAAATTTAACAACAAACAAATACAAAGTAGACTGGATTAATTTAAGTTTAGCAGAAGTTACTTCAACAAACACAGCATCTTGGACAGAGGATCTAGAAGTAGTTCATAAATTTGCATTTACAGATTACAACGAAGCAAGATACTTTTTTAATAGTGGCGGTGAACTTACCTTTACTCTAGAAATGGCATCGGGTGGAACAGCCGCCAATCAAATATGGCAAGATATATTTAATCAATTTGACAGCATTAGAATTGGTGCGGAAACTTGTAGAGTTGTTACTGATGATGACGCAGGCGAAACACAATGGGATGTTATAGGTACAAGTAGTATTAATAAAGGATTCTATACTGGAATAACATACTCAGCTACACCAACATTTGAAACTATACTTGATGCAGGTGTTTTTAGTTATATTGATAGCCCAACTAACGAATATGCCTATGTTTACATATACAGTGAATATAACAGCAGAAGAATTAGAATACAATTAAAAGCAGACGAAGTAGGTGGAACTTTTAATGTATATGTTAAGGTTATACTAATTGAAGATGTTGATGATACGTTTGCTATTACACAAGCCATAACGTTAGAATCTGGATATGTACAACCTAGTACTACTCCATTAACATCAGATACTAATAAATCATTTATGACTGTAGGTAGTACAATGTATCAATTCTTGGAAAGAAATGCTCCTACTGTTACAGAAGAACAAGCATGGACACTTGTAGATGCACCAGATGGTGAACAATTAAATTGGGCATCAACCGACCCGGGTACTATATGGCAAAATACCGGCGGATCTAAATACTCTAAGATTTAACAAACCCCATTGACAAACAAGACTAAATAGTGTATTATATACATATATAATAAAGGAGTATTCTATGGACGATAGACTCGAGAAAGCATTAGAGTTTAGTAATTATGCTTTAACTATTAATAATCAAAAAAGAAATATTAGAAATAGAGTTGCACAATTACAAATTGTACATCACTTAGGTGGTGTGTTTATTGCTAATCACGAAACAATTGCTTTTGTGAAGGCGCTAATTGATATGAAACATAAGAATTCTGTTGTTATTGATAGTAAAAACAATCCTATTACAGTAAAAAGTTTAAAGGATTTACTAGAAAAACTTGTAGATGCATACACAAGTGCTACTACTGAATTTGATATTGAGAACGAAAAACTTAAGAAAGCACGAAACATTAAGAAAATAATGGATTGGTAATGGGAGAAATTCTTGCACCAAAGGGCGTATGCTTCTTTGCCTATAACAATGATCAACTAGACTATGTAAAAATGGCACTTACCGCTGGTAAGTATGCTAAGAAAAATTTACATTTGCCTGTATGTTTAATTACAGATGAAGGTTCTGAAAGTTGGCTAAACGAAAGTCAGCCTAAAAAACTTATCAATGAAGTGTTTGATTACATTGTGATTACTAATGATAAGTTGAAAGAGAATCGCAGGCGTCACTTTGATAGTCCGTGGTCGGAATTCGCTGCACAATTTAATAACAGTAACAAACATAAAATATATCTATACAGTCCATTTGAACAAACATTATTATTAGATATTGATTATATTGTAAAGACAGATGCATTATTAAAATATTTTGACAGCAACCATCCAGTATGTATGTTTGATAATGCATTAACTATTAGAAACGAACTACCACTGTTACCTGAACGTTTCTTGTATGATGCAGGAATTAAAATGTGGTGGAGTACTGTTGTTTATTTTGATCGTAGTGATTGGAGTAAATTATTTTTTGATACGTGGGCACACGTAGCTGATAACTATGCGTTCTATCAGTACTTGTATAACTTTCCAAGTAAGTTATTCCGTACAGACTATTGTGTAAGCATAGCAGTGCATATACTTGGTGGTATGCAAGAAACTCAAGTATCTCTAGGTAACTTTGATGATACTCCTATAGTGAACATGAGTCAGAAGGATGATATTATAGAAGCAAATGATATTAATGAATGGATAATGATTGCACATGATCAAAAAGAAGAATGGAAAAACATTTTAGTTAAAGTAGGTAAACAAGATATACATGTTATGAACAAGAGAGCATTTGAAAGAGTAATTCCAAAGTTAATGGAGACATTAAATGGATAAGGAAGATAGAGGCTATGTAATATTAGCTATGCAAGACTTTGAATACGATCAAGCCACTGCTCTTGCATATAGCATTAAGATACATAACAAAGATACTAGTGTTACATTAGTAACTAACTATGTTGATCGCGTACCACATCATTTTCATGAAGCGTTCGATCATATGGTAGAATTGCCATATGGTTCTAAGGACATTACTAGAGTTAATGATTGGCAATTATATTGGGCTACTCCATATATACATAACATTGTAATTGATTGTGCAAGTCTTGTAAAAGAGAATCATGATAGTATTTGGGAATACTTAGAAGACCATTATGATATTTACTTTTTTAATCAATCATTTAATTTTAGAGGAACACAATTAGAAAATAAAACATTTAAATTACTTGAAGAAGAATATAAACTTAGCACAGTATACTCACATATGTTTTACTTTAAACACGATACGGATTTAGCACTTGCTTACTTTAAGTTAGCAGATGTGTACATGCAAAACTGGAAAGATGTTTATTCAAAATATTTTAATGAAGCACATAAGCCAAACACATATGATAGTGATGTAATGGCTAGTTTACTTAATACTATAGTTCTGTTTGAACACCAAGCAATACATAACAATATTATAAACACAATTAACATGCCTGCTACATTAAAAGCAGGCGACATTGGGCAATGGGACAAATGGACTGATAGATTAAATGTTTGGAACAGCGATGGAGCAAAAGTAAAAATTCAAAACTTTGCAGTAGCTACTAATTTATATTATGGAGAACAAGAGTTCCTAACAGAAGATATTTTTAATGGACACCGAGACACTTATAAAGCCACAGCAAAACGTTAAGCGTTCTTACTTTATAGTATTTGATGAGAGCGGAAAGATACGTAAGATTAATAGCACCCCAATAACAAAGTTAAATGATAAAACATTAACTCAAATTGAAAGTACTAATCCAGTTTGTAAAAAACTTATTAAGGGCGAAACTAGTATAAAGAAGTATGGAATTATATGGGACATACTTAATGAGAAATGGGATATTGATCTTCGTCGTACTAAATTAGTGCTAGAGTTAAAGCATAATAAACTATTACCATTTGTATATGGAACTGATATAACAACTACAGAAATGTTTGTTAATATATTTTATAATGATAATGTTGCTGTAGTACAAGTCAATAAAGATAAAATTAAACGTATTAAAAATTTAAGTGACATAACAGAAATATCAACACACGAAACAGAGTTACTAGATATATACATTACAAGAAAGAATGATCCAGATTATTTAATTACAGTACTTAAATTAGATCCACTAACTCTTTTTAGAACTGGGTTGCAAAAGATAGAACTTGATATTACTGAACACGTAGACTGGCAAAATATTAGTATGTATACAAAGCCAGTGTTTAGTAATTATGGTTGGAATTTATTAGACTCTATGGCAGAAGTTCCTATAATAACAAACACAGTTTTACAGAAATCAAATAACAAAGATAAAAATAACATAAATATTAACGTAGTAGATAATACTTTATATCTTAATAGTAAGTTAACTAAAGCACAAGAATATTATTTTGATGGGCAGGCTGTACTACGTGTTGTTGTATGCGATCACACTCCAGATAACTTAGTAGGTGCGTTTGAGGTACCTGTTAAACTTTTATTAGATAATGAAGTAAGCACAACAACAATAAACTTTAAATGGCCTAAACAGCCATTGCTGTTATATAAAAATAATTATTTAACAGTTAGCACAGGAGAAACAAATGAGTAAAATGCAAAGCATTAATGAATTTGATATTGTATTCATTAGCTATGACGAACCAAATGCAGACGAAAACTATAATGATTTAATTAACAAAGCACCGTGGGCTAAACGTAGTCATGGAGTATTTGGAAGTGATGCGGCACACAAGGCCGCGGCAGACTTAGCAGAAACAGATAGATTTATTGGAATTGATGCTGACAATATTGTACATGATGATTTCTTTGGTGTTGAAGTTGACATGAGCAGGGTTAGAGGCACCGACGTTATTAGTTGGGCAGGTAAAAATACAGTAAACGGATTAGTATATGGCAATGGTGGAATTAAATGTTGGCCTAAAGAAGTTGTATACGGAATGCAAACACACGAGAATGCACCTGAGGGTGACAAGAGAGCACAAGTAGACTTTTGTTGGAATATTAATTACGTGCAAATGAATAATATTTACTGTGATGTAATGAACAACGCCAGTCCATTACAAGCATGGCGAGCAGGTTTTCGTGAAGGTGTTAAGATGGGACTAGTAAACGGCGACGTAATTGAACCCACAAAACTAAAGCAACGAGTACACGACAAGAATTATAAACGATTGCTTACATGGATGAGTGTTGGTGATGATGTTGAGAATGGACTATGGGCAATCTATGGTGCTAGGCAAGGCTGTCATATGACAAACATTACTAGAGAAGATTGGGATTGGAGAAATGTTAGAGACTTTGATTGGCTAACTAAGTTCTACAACAGTGATGTGTTACCAAACTTTGAAGATGGTAATGATCAACTTTGTTCACGCACAGGAATGAAATGGAATTATAAAACATTACAAGATGAAAGTAATAGACTTGGTTATGAGCTACGTTCTAAATTAGATCTAGAAATAGCAGACTTAGGCAAAGAAGGCTCACGCTTCTTCAAAGAAGTATATATTAACCCTAGCAGAATGGGTGCTCAAATTAGAGAAGACCAAGTAGAGGATACGTTAGAATAAAATGGCAAAAACTTTAGAAGAAGCTGGACTATATCCTGATGATCAGGGTCGAGTATTAGCAAACAATAAAAACAAACAGGCTATGCAAAACTTGCTTAATAGCACAGGTCCAGGTTTTTGTTTAGCTAAGTGGACACAAGTTACAATGCATTTAGGTGTAGGGCTAACACATAGTTGTCATCATCCAGCAACCCACAAAATACCTTTAGAAGAGATAGCGGCTAATCCAGGTGCGTTACATAATACAAAGTTTAAAAAAGAAAGACGCAAAGAAATGCTTAATGGACAGCGTCCAAAGGAATGTGATTACTGTTGGCGTATTGAAGATAACGCCGAAGGCAACTACAGTGATAGACTTTATAAAAGCATAGATTCGTTTAGTGTTGCAGACCATGATGACATTGCAAAACTAACAGGTGATGAGAATATATATCCACGTTATGTGGAAGTAAGTTTTAGTAATGTATGTAATTTTAAATGTGCATACTGTGGTCCAACTTTTAGTAGTAAGTGGGTTGAGGAAATAAAAGAACATGGCTCTTTCCAATTAGAAGACCTATATGCTTATCCTGGTGACAATGTACATGAACAAATTAAAAACAGAGAAGACAATCCATATACAGAAGCGTTTTGGAAATGGTTTCCAGAAGCAATGAAAAACATGCATACTTTTCGTATTACAGGCGGCGAGCCTTTGTTAAGTAAGCATACATTTAAAGTTATAGATTATTTACTTGCAAATCCAAATCCAGATTTAGAATTTGCTATTAACACTAATGCAGGAGTTCCACGTAAAGTGTGGGTAGACTTTGTTACAAAAGTTAATCAGTTAGAAGAAACAAACAGTATTAAGAAGTTTACTTTGTTTGTTAGTGCTGAAGCAACAGGAAAGCAATGTGAGTATATTCGTGAAGGAATGGTATGGGATGAATTTACATCTAATGTGAGATACTTTTTAGATAATACAAAAGATATGCGTGTTACATTTATGTCTGCATTTAACTTGTTAAGTGCACCATCGTTTAAAGATTTTCTAAAATATGTGTTATCATTAAAAAGAGATTACAGTTCATCCAATCTACAAAAATGGATTAAGGATAATACAACTATAACTCCTAATGCTATAGAAACATTGCCTTCGAGACATTCTAACAATACTTCAACTAAGGATAACTTTGGTAGAGTGGGTGTTGATATCCCATTTGTGAGACATCCATCATTTCTT
>Ga0315318_10000781_pt1 | contig 13473 bp, 11 predicted proteins | sample M1200m3416metaG_FD_203703 | JGI IMG/M metagenome (GOLD analysis project Ga0315318, IMG submission 203703) | Ammonia-oxidizing marine archaeal communities from Monterey Bay, California, United States - M1 200m 3416 | ecosystem: Environmental > Aquatic > Marine > Coastal | place: USA: California... | reverse complement strand
AGGCGATTTCACCGGTCTGTGTGTCAACACAGCTGAAGCGTTTCCCATCTCCGTTGACGAGAGCGTAAGTGGTTTCTCCATGATTCCAGCTGGCCGGGGATGAATCTCTGCTGCGCACCCCGGGCTGCTGCCAGAGGATCTTGCCGGTTTTTTTGTCAAAGGCCAGCAGGTGCCGGGCCACGACCATCGCCTTCTCTCCGGTCACGAGGAATGACGAGGCACCGCCGCCATCGGGCAGTCCCGTCGTCCAGAGGGGCTTGCCATTTTTCTGGTCAACGCAATGGGCGTGGGTCGTCCCCAGGAAATAGACCCTGCCCTGGTGTACACAGGGGGTGCTCGATCCGGTTCTCTCTTCGAGTTTTCCAGCCGCGCTGTATTTCCAGGCGGTCTTGCCGTCCTTGAGGTTGACGCAGAGGAGGACATCTTGCGCGGCGTCGAGCGTCGTGGGGATGGCCCTCAGGGTGCGCTCCCGGAGCTTTGCGGGGATGCCGTTTTTTTCGAACCAGGCATCGAGACTTTCCTGGCTGGGGAATTCATGATTCTGGACAGCATCGAATTTTTTGAGGATATCGAGCGGGGTTGCATCCGGTCCCGCCTTCAGCCGCTTGGATACGATACTCTTCCAGCGCTTGTCGCTTTTGCCCAGGTTCTTCTCGAGCCAGGTGTCGATACGGGTCTCAAGAGCCCGCCCAAGAAGACTTGGGGGGAGCTCCGCCCTGGCCTTCTCCATTGCGGCGAGCAGCGAAGCGGGCATCTCACCCTGGTCAAACCAGCGCAGCCTCCTGAGGATATCCTTGGTGATACGCCGATAGGGGACCTCGGTCTGTGAGCGCCAGTTGATGTAGACAAAGGCCTGCCCGTCGGCGACCACGGGGCTTCCATAGCCGCATTTCTGGGGGAAGGTTTCGCTTTCCCAGGCCATGCCGGGACCCTTGCTCGTCCAGGATTCCGCGATCGGTACGGAGTCCTTGATCGCACCCGCTCGATTGTGTCCACGCCATTGCGGGAAATCATTGGCCTGCGCGGGGCAGGCGGTAAACAACAGACAGGCTATGGTGATGGAACGGAATGTTTTCATGCCGGCTGATCGTGGATGATGTCTCCATCGATGAAGAGTGGGCGAATGTTGTCTTCGAAGGAGGCCTCATCAGCTGCACCCTGGAGGCTGAGAAGAACGATGCTGAGGATGAATAGAGCTTTGAGGTGTGCCATTGGGATCTCTGCCTGCTCAGGCTTTGGTAAACGGGTATTTTAGCTTCAGTGGATCAGGGGTCCACCTCATTATTCGTTTCGCCAGGAGCCTGGTTCTCAGGTACAACCAAGTCGAATCTTCCGGAGGCGCTATCCATGAATCTACTTAGAACTGTCGTGCTGGTACTGGCGTTGGCGCCCTGTTTCGCTTTTGCGGCCGACAGGCCCAACATCCTGTTTATCTTTACCGACGACCAGTCGCATCGAACGGTCAGCTGCTACCCGGAGGCTTACGAGTGGGTAAAGACGCCCAACATCGACCGCCTTGCGAGGCAGGGGGTTCGCTTTACCCACGCCTATATGGGCACCTGGTGCATGCCCTCCCGGGCGACCATGCTCACCGGGCGTCACCAATACGGGATCGAGTCCATGCGCATGGAGGGAGAATATCCCGGCAGCGCCTATGATCCGAAGAAATGCCGCTTCTGGCCGAGCGTCTTTCGGCGGGAGGGCTACCAAACGGCGCAGATCGGAAAATGGCATACCGGTGTCGACACGGGCTTCGGGCGCGACTGGGACTACCAGGTCGTGTGGAATCGCCCGCGCCATCCAGCCAACGCGGGCAGCTATTACGAAGACCAGCTGATTGAGATCAACGGCAAGCCGGCGGCGAAGGTCGCCGGTTATACAACCGACTGGTACACGGACCGGGCCGATGAGTACATCCGGGGGAAACACAGGGACAAGCGGAAGCCCTGGTACCTCTGGCTCTGTTACGGCGCGGTGCATGGACCCTACACACCTGCTGAACGTCATCGGGGGGCTTACGCGGACGCCAGGGTGCCGGTGCCGGACGATGTTTTTCCCGGGCGCAGCGGCAAGCCAGAATATGTTCGCAAGAGAGATACCTGGGTTCGCGGCAAGGGAGGCCTTCCTGAGCTGAATCCGTCCCGGAAGCTGAGAACAGTGAAGAATATGCCGCTGTTTGGCAACAGCCTTGCCGGCTGGGTTCGGCAATACCACCAGGGTGTCCTGGCGATTGACGAGGCGGTGGGCCGATTGTTGAAAACGCTTAGCGAGACAGGGCAGGATCGAAACACCCTGGTTGTTTTTGCTGCTGACCAGGGGATCGCCTGGGGGCAGCATGGTTTTCAGCAGAAGGTCGCGCCCTACGATGCCAATATCCGAGGGCCGCTGATCATGAGCTTTCCAGGGGTCATTCCCCAGGGAGGTGTCTGCCCATCGCCGGTCGGCGGAACCGATCTGCCGCCGACCTTCTTCGCCATCGCCGGCCTCGAGCTGCCGTGGACGATGCACGGGCATGACCTGACGCCGTTGCTCAAGCGCCCCGCTGGCGCTTGGAAGTATCCGGCCTTGACGATCCTGACCGGGCAGTCCTTCGGCTCCGACACGGCCAGGGTCCCTATTGAGCGAGAGAAGCTCTACGCCACGGCTAAGGTGCCCTGGTGGGTGTCACTGGCAACGGGGAAGTATAAATATATTCGTACTCTCGTCGAGGGAGAGATCGAGGAGCTCTATGATCTCGAGAGCGATCCTGAGGAGCTGCGGAACCTGGCGCTCCTGCCTTCGTATCGTGAGAGGCTCCGCAAGCTGCGGGCGGCTACCGTGGCCGAGCTGAAGCGCACGGGAGCGGCGATGGCCGATGCGCTTCCAGCGGTGGGGACTTCTGAGTGAGATGCGCCCGGGGGCATGATTGACGGAAAACGCCCGGATGTAGAAATGGTATCCCCGGCAGGACTCGAACCTGCTACCTGCGGTTTAGGAAACCGCCGCTCTATCCAGATGAGCTACGGGGACCCAATTGAGAGGTAGGAGGATAGCCGAGGCTCGAAGCCAGCGCAACGATGCGTCTTGCCGTCCGTCGCTACCCTGACGTGAGTGATCTGTTATACTTCCGGGCATGATGGGGCGGAGCGAGAGCGAAATCAGGTTTGCTTATTTTGACTGCGGCGGAACCCTGCTGCGGGTTCGCTCCTCGGTGGGGGTTATTTATTCTGAGCGGGCCGCGGCACTGGGCTTCTGCGTCGATGCAGATCTGCTCAATGAGAGGTTTATCGAGGCCTGGGAAGCTTCTCTGAGACGCTCCAGGGAGCGACAATTCTCCTGTTCCGATGAGATCCTGCGAGATGAATGGCTTCAGATCGTCTCGCATACCTTCGGCGAGACGATCCCCCTGGAGGACATCGGGAAGGTTTTTGAGGAGCTCTATGAATATTTCGTCGATTCCTCGGCCTGGACGCTGGATCCCGGGATTCGCCCGATGCTCGAGGTCCTGCGCGGCAAAGGGATAGGTCTCGGAATCCTTTCCAATTGGGATCGTCGATTGAAGGCAACCCTTGCGAAGCTCGACTTGCTTGACCTTTTCGATCAATTGGTTGTTTCCAACGAGGTGGGGTTTGAGAAGCCTCATCCGGCCATCTTCGAGGAAGCGATCGAAAAAAGCGGCTGCGAACCCGATAACATTCTTCATGTCGGGGACTCGCTGGAGGCTGATATATTACCGGCTGTTGAGCTAGGTTTAACGGCCATCTGGGTGAAGCCGCCTCGGGCAGGAGGGCAGCATCCAGGGGGAGTTCATTGTTGTAACACCCTGACAGAGCTCGTTGAGAGCGAATGGGACAATATCCTCTCACCCCTTAAGTGACACTGAATATTGATCTTGTGATTTTGTGGGCTGGGGCCGTATTGAATGATTACGGCCTGATGCCGAAATAAAGTTGCAGGCTCCCAAGGGGGGTACTAAAAATATTACAGTGTCCAAGATGACCTACCCCTAAGCATTCTCGCCAAGTGTTTATATGCTCTGCTACGTTCTTTATCATCTTGGGCACTTTTTATTAGCTGCATTTTGCCTTCTCTCCGTGAGCCGGCCTCCAGCTCAAAGCCAGGCCCTGGTAGCGTATCCAGCTCCTTACGCCCCTGGATGTTATCTATAAGAATAATAATAGAAACAATTTAGGGAATAGAGCCAGGTCTCCTCCGGCTTTTCACTGAGAGCGGAGATGGATCCTGTGGCTGATTTCGCCAGGTCCCGAGAGGCGTCGAGGGAGGAAGTGCCGGTTTTGCGTGTTTTTACCCGGTTTTCCGTAAAGCGCTGCAGGGGGCTTTGCAGAACGATTTACAGCACGAAAAGGCGTGTTTGAGCCGAAGTAAAAAAAACGGGCCGGCCTGGTTGTTTGGGTCGAAAGGGTAGGTTGGAGTTGGGTGAGATAAGAAGGCCGGCCCGAGAGAACATTATCTTGAGGCTGAAAAGGCCTCTCATCAATAAAAACCCCCTGTATTTCTAATCAATCAAAGCGATAGAATTGGCGATTCTTTTGACCGCCCTGGAACGGTTCCAGGGGCATAAGTCATGTAAGTGCATTTTGTTAGAAGTAGCGCTCTTTTTACTCGTTGGATAGCCATGGAACAGAAGCCTTATCAAATCGGTTTGATCGGTTGCGGGACTGTCGGTACCGGCGTTCTCGAGCTTCTGCATCGCCGCAGAGACGTTTTTTGCGGCCTGCTTGGCCGTTCCATTGAGGTGGCGAAGGTGGTGGTTCGGGACATCGAAAAGTCCCGCCATGCTGCTTACAGTTTCGCAGAGCCGGATGCCTTTACGGACAATGTGGCCGAGGTCACGGAAGATCCGGAGATCGAGCTGGTGGTCGAGGTCGCCGGAGGTGTCGATCTGCCAAGACAGTGGATGATGAATTCTCTTTCCAATGGCAAGGATGTCGTCACCGCGAATAAGGCCGCCCTGGCATTCCATGGGGATGAAATTTTCCAGGTTGCTAACGACAATGACCGCTGTGTGTATTACGAGGCCAGCGTCGCGGCCGCGATTCCCATCATCGAAATATTGCAGAACGGGCTGGTTGCCAACCAGGTGACTCACCTCAGCGGCATTCTCAACGGGACCTGCAACTACGTTTTGACGAGGATGGAGGAGGCCGGGCTTGGCTATGACGAGGCCGTTGAGGAGGCTCAGCAGAAGGGATTTGCCGAGGCCGACCCGACCCTGGACGTTAACGGCCAGGACGCCGCACACAAGCTCGCCTTGCTTGCAAGGATCATCACCCGGTCTCATGTTCCCCTGGAGCAGATCTTCACTGAGGGAATCGAGCAGATCACGGCTGAGGACATCTCCTTCTCATCGAGCCTCGGCTATCGAATCAAGCTGCTCTCGATCGGCAGTCGGAATGAAGATGGTTCCTGGGAGCTGCGGGTTCATCCGGCCCTTGTCCAGAAGGATGAGGTTCTCGCCCGCGTTCGGCGGGAGGTCAATGCCGTCCAGGTTAAGGGAGATGCGGTTGGCTCCATGCTGGTCTACGGCAACGGGGCGGGCTCCCTGCCGACGGCATCGAGCGTCGTCGCCGATATCGTCAGGGCGGCGAAGGGGGACAAGCCGATCATGAACTCGGCGAATGGGCAGGCGCCCAGGATCGTCTCGATCGGCGAGGTGGCTGTCAGGAATTACATCCGCGTTATGGTTCTAGATCTTCCCGGGGTGCTGGGGCGTGTGACCTCGTTTCTTGGAATGAAAGGAATCAGCATCCAGAGCATGCGGCAACCAGAGGCAAAGCACGGGCAGCCGGTTCCGGTTGTCTTCGTCACCCACAAGGTCAAGGACTCGGTGGTTTCCTCCGCTCTTGCGGAATTGCGTGAACGGACGGACCTGCTCAACGGGCCGACCACCAGGATTCGAATCGAGGACTGAAGAGTCATGTCAGCACAAGAACGCAATTGTTCCGGCCGCCTCTCGATTATCGAGCGTTACAGGGAGTTGCTGTCGGTAGATGAAGAGACTCCCGTCATCTCGCTGCAGGAGGGTGATACTCCGTTGCTGCGGGCCGGGAATCTCGAGGCTCATTTTGAAAAACTGACCGGTAGCGCTCCTGATATCGAGATCTGGCTTAAATACGATGGGGCCAACCCCACCGGCTCCTTCAAGGATCGTGGAATGACCATGGCGATGTCCAAGGCGGCCCAGGAAGGCTCGAGGGGAGTGATCTGCGCCTCGACCGGCAACACCTCCGCCTCAGCGGCCGCCTACGCGGCTCGCGCCGGCATCTCCTGCTGGGTGGTTATCCCTGAAGGAAAGATAGCCCTTGGGAAGCTTGCCCAGGCGGTCATGCAGGGAGCGCGGGTTATCGAGATCCCCGGAAATTTTGACGAGGCGTTCAAGCTGGTCCGGGCAGCCTCGAGCGAGCTTGGTCTGACGCTTGTAAACTCCGTGAATCCTTACCGGATTGAGGGCCAGAAGAGCGTTGCCTGGGAGGTGGTGGACGCCTTCGGGGCCGCGCCTGATTTTCATTTTCTCCCGGTGGGCAACGCAGGGAATATCACCGCTCACTGGGCGGGTTACAGGGACTATCTTGACAGGGGGGTCTCCTCGAGCCTGCCGGTCATGATGGGATACCAGGCTGCTGGCGCCGCGCCCCTCGTGCTCGGGAAGCCGGTGGAGAAACCCGAGACGCTTGCGACTGCGATCCGCATCGGTAATCCAGCCAGCTGGGACAAGGCCATCGCCGCCCGCGATGAGTCCGGCGGGCGTATTGACCTGGTCACCGACGATGAAATCATCGAGGCTTACAGGCTGCTCGCCTCTCTCGAGGGAGTCTTCGTGGAGCCCGCCTCCGCGGCCTCTTTCGCGGGACTGCTCAAGGTGTCGAGGGCAGGTGATACGCCTCTCGCCGGCCGTGTCGTCTGCACGCTCACCGGTCATGGGCTCAAGGATCCTGACCGCGCGGTTGCCAGTTCGGGCGCTCCAATTCGTCTCGAGAATGGGCTCGCTGAGCTTTCGAAGATGGTCGAGCAGGCCGCCGAGGATTGAGGACCAGGGACATGTGCGCAGAGAAGACAAAAATGAAAGTTCGCGTTCCGGCCTCGACCTCTAACCTGGGCTCCGGGTTTGACGTTGTTGGCCTGGCCCTTCAGATGTATCTCGAGGTCGAGGCGGTGGCCGAGGGAGATGGATTGGTGATCGAGGCCGAAGGACTGGGGGCGAGCCAGCTTCCCGGAGATGAGAACAACCTGATCTACCGCATGATCCGAGAGCACGCGGGGGATGCGGCTCCCGCGGGCTTGCACCTGAAGATTCGCAACGATATCCCGCTGACCCGAGGCTTCGGGTCGAGCGCGGCCGCCATCGTCGCTGGTATCGCGTTGGGCCTGTGGATCAAGCGTGGGACGCCGGCCGAGCGCCAGGTCGTCCTGGAGGCTGCCTCCGCCGCGGAGGGGCATCCAGACAACGCCTCGGCGGCCGTGCTGGGAGGTCTGACGGTGAGCGCGGTTATCGATGGACAGGTCGAGGCGACCAGCCTCAGGCTGCCCTACGGTATCGAGGTGGTCGTCTTGATTCCCGACCGGGAGATTGAGACGAAGAAGGCGAGAGAGATCCTGCCACTCAGCATTCCCCGATCGGAGGCGGTATTCAACCTCCAGCGGCTGGGGCTGCTGCTGGCCGGGCTCTTTCAGAACAATCGGACCTATCTCTACCACGGGGTCAAAGACAGGATTCACCAGGGGCGCCGGATTCACCTTCTGCCGCCCATGGGCGCGGTGGTCAAGGCTCTGAACGACCATAGAGGCTGTCTCGGCGCTTTTATCAGCGGGGCAGGTCCGGCGGTTGCCGCCTTCACCTCGGGTGACGGGCAGAAGCTCGGCGAGTTGGGAATCGCCGAGTTTTCAAAGGAAGGCATTCCGGCTGAGGCCAGGATCCTGGCTCCTGACTATCTGGGTCTGACTTACGATTGACCTTGAGGGGAAAAGGCCTAGTATTCGAGTGTTGAGATCATGAGTACCCCGGTGAATAACACTCCTATCCTGGTGCAGAAGTACGGAGGCACCTCGGTCGCTACCGCCGATCACATCAGGCGGGTGGCGAGGCGTGTCGTGGTGGAAAAGCGCAAAGGGAAGGCCGTCGTCGTCGTTGTCTCCGCGATGGGGAAGACGACCGATGAGCTGATCTCCCTGTCGAGGGAATTGTCAGGTCAGCCGGCAAGGCGTGAAATGGATATGCTTCTGCACGCAGGCGAGATCATCAGCGCGTCCCTGCTGGCGATTGCCCTCGAAGAGGAGGGCGAGAGAGCTGTCTCGTTGACGGGTTCGCAGGCTGGGATGATTACCGATGACACCCATATGCAGGCGCGTATTGAGGAGGTGGAGGGCGAGAAGATTCTGGGTCATCTCACCAGCGGCCGGGTGGTGGTGATCACCGGCTTCCAGGGCGTGTCGAGGCAGAACGAGATCACGACCCTTGGTCGCGGAGGATCGGATACCAGCGCGGTGGCTTTCGCCGTCGGCATTGGAGCCCGGCAGTGTGAGATCCTGACCGATGTGGATGGGGTCTATACGGCGGATCCCCGCATCGTGGAGAATCCACGCAAGCTGCCCTGGTGTTCCTATGACGAGATGCTCGAGTTGGCGAGCCTTGGAGCCAGGGTGCTCCATTCCCGTTCGGTCGAGATCGCCCGAAAGTTCGGAGTTGAGCTGATTGTTTCTTCAAGCTCCGAGGAGATGCCCGGTACACTCGTATGTTCTTTAGAGAAGGGACGGAAGGAGTTTGGTGAGATGGAAGAAGTATTGATCAGGGGCGTCGCCCACAATGCGGATGTCGCCAAGGTCGCCCTCCTGGGAGTCCCGGACCAGCCCGGTATTGCCGGGAGCGTGTTTGAGACCCTGGGCGCCCATTCCGTAAATATTCTGCTGATCGTCCAGGCCGAGAGCCATGAAGGTCACAACGACATCTCTTTCCTGGTCTCATCCGAGATGCTCGGCCAGGTCCGCGAAGATCTCGAAGCTCTTGCAGACAAGATGGGCGCCAGCAAGCTCCTGGTCGATGAGGGGGTGGGGGCCGTCTCCGTGGTCGGCGAGGGAGTGCAGCGTGAGAGCGGCATCGCCGGCAGGATGTTTTCCGCCCTGGCCCGCGAGGAGATCAACATCGACCTGATCTCGACCTCCAACCTGATGATCAGCTGCGTGGTCGCCGAGGATTCGCTTGCGCAGGCCGTGCAGGCCGTCCATCGGGAGTTTCTCGAGTAGGAGCTTCTTAACCGGTTCTCGCCCGGCATCTCGCCCGGCATGTCGCCCGGCAGACGGGCCGGTTCTGCAGACTCCGATTTCTCGGTTGTTCAGCCGTTCAGCCGGCGTGAAGAAACGTCGGTGTCGATATGCAGGGTCCGGCCGAAGCCATGTCGGCGCTCAGCAGGGGAAAAAAGAAAAACCACCGCAGCGTGTGGAAAGTAAGGTGGGATGGCTGCGGTGGTTCGTGACTTCTGAAGAGTGAAGTCATACAGAAAGAGAAGTGATTCGTATATTCGGTGAGTCCTGCAGGGGGAGGGAGACGCCTCTACTCGGTCAGTATGTATTCAAGTTTCCAGGTGGCATTCCCTTCGTAAAGAACCTGGAATATCTCTCCACTGTCAACAGTGAGCGAGAAGCCGTGCTGCGGCAGTCTGCGAGAACGGTCGATCCAGCTCGAGTTGATTTGCACGACCTCGTAGCGCCGCGTTCCCCAGAGCAGGGCTCTGGGCCGAATTTTTCCTTTTTCAAAGAGTACATAAACTTTTTGCAGAGGCTCACGGATCTGTTCTTCATGCATGTCTTCATGCAGATTTTCATGATCGATCTTCAGCAGGCCTGGAGATCCTGGAGAGCCAGGGCCTCCCAGGTGACCTCCCGGCTTCTGTTCTCAATGGTGTCGCAAGGCAGTTAAGCGAGCCGGTTTTCGTTCAAACCCTCCGGCTCTTCCTCGTTTACTTCACCCGCGTGCTTTCTCTGGTGTTTTGTCAGTGGTGTCTTGCCGTGTGAGGCAATGAAGTATCGTTTTTCTGGTTTCTTCTTCTCAGCTTGTTCTTCAGTCTTTTCTTTCAGGCGACTTCTTCGAGGCTCGAAGCCTCTGGTCGGCTGGAGGAAAATGATGGGGGCCGTGAGAGAGACTGCAGCATTTTTGCCAGTTTGCTTGTTCGTTCACAGGGACAGGGAAAACTCCTCAAATACCACCTGAGGAGGTCTGTTCTACAGAACGCGCAGTTCTCCTCTCACGAGTCCCACGTATTTTCCAAATACAACGACCTCCTTTCTGTTTTCTTCTGTAATGGTCATTGAATTAAAGTTCTCGTTTTCCGCTTCGAGCCGGAGTGAGTTCGGCTCGTTTGATTCCGATTCCGAATCCCAGTAGAGCCGCTTGAGCGTTCCTTCTCCTTCGATGAAGATGGCCGCAATCTCTCCGTTTTCGACAGTTTCCTGGCGGCGAAGAATGACGTAGTCGCCATTCAGGATTCCCGCGTCGATCATGCTGTCGCCCTCGATCTTCATAGCTACCAGGTTGCCGCTTCCGGAGAACATATTGGGATCGATAGCCAGGTGGGGGTGGCTTCCGTCGTTGGCTTCAGTGAAGGCTTCCGAGCGTGCCTCGATAGGATGTCCGGCGGCTATGGCTCCCACGATGGGGAGCGAACCTGAATCTTCACCTGCGATGGATCGGAAATGGGTCTGGATGACATTGTCGCTGCAGGGGGGGGGCGAAGATGAGTCGTCGTTATCCTGCAACTGGTTCAGCAGATCCTGGTTGGTGATCCTGATTCCGCGACTCTTGCCGTTGATGCTGATGAGGCCGGCCTCTTTCAGGGCCTTGAGATGTTTTGAGACGGTTGCCGGTGAGCTCAGGCCGACCAGATCTCCGACTTCACGGACGGTGGGGGGGCCGCCTTTACGGATCAGGAACAGGATTGCGTCGAGAATCTGCTGCTGTTTCTTTGTAAGTGCCATGGAAGGTTCTTCTCTTCTTCTTTGTGATTCTTTGTGAATTTGCGGCGGTTTCCGGTACAGTTTTTTCCGTGTTTCCGGTTAGTCGGCGTTTCCGGCGGTTGTTTTTGCTGCCGGCACACTTTGCTGCCGATACAGTTGACTTCCGTTGACTTCCGTTGACTTCCGATGACTTCCGACACAGGGCGAACAAGTGTTCGCCGTGGAAGAATGAATATAGCGAACACTTGTTCGCCCATCAAGGGCAATTCTCTATATTTCTTTAACATATTATATTTGTTTTACTTACGACGCCGAGGGAGGGCTGTAGTGTGTTGTTTCGTATTCTATATGCCGGGATCCTGGTGGTCCTGATGGAGTTTTCGCCTCTGGCTGCGCAGTCGTATGATCGACCGTCTTCGACCCGCTCAGCCCGTTCGATGGTGCTGGCTAAGCGGGGGGCCGTCTGTGCCAGCCAACCGCTGGCGACCGCGGCCGGGTTGGCAGTCTTGCGAAAGGGGGGCAACGCCTTCGATGCGGCGGTTGCTACTGCCGCCGTGTTGAATGTGGTGGAGCCGATGAGCACGGGCATCGGCGGCGACATGTTTGTGCTCGCCTGGTCGGCCAAAGAGAAAAAACTGGTTGGCTTGAATGGCAGTGGACGTTCGGCGGCAAAGGCGAGTGTCGAGAGCTATCGCGCGATGGGGCTGAACCGTATTCCGACCTTCGGCGCGCATGCGGTGACGGTGCCCGGCGCCTTTCACGGCTGGTGTACGCTCATAGACAAATACGGCTCTCTGCCGCTCAAGGACATCCTCGCCGATGCGATCGGCTACGCCGAGGATGGATTTCCGGTCAGTGAGGTCATTGCCGGAAACTGGCGTTCGGGAATGAGGCACCAGGGGGTTCCTGAGTTCGCAAAGAACTACCTGGTGCGCGAGGGCGATCAGTGGCGTTCCCCGCGGCTTGGAGAGATCTTCCGGCAACCGGATCTCGGGAGAACTTTTCGTAAGTTGGCCACCGGCGGCGTCGAGCATTTTTACCGAGGCGACCTGGGGCGGCGTATCGCCTCCTACCTCGAGTCCAGGGGAAGCCTGATTCGTTTTGATGATCTCCAGAAGCACAGCTCAACCTGGGTTGAGCCGGTGAGCACCGAGTATAAGGGACATCAACTCTACGAGCTCCCGCCCAATGGGCAGGGCATCGTCGCGCTCGAGATCCTCAACATCCTCGAGGCTTATGACCTGCGCTCCCTGGGACACAATTCGGCCGACTACATCCATCTTCTCACCGAGGCCAAGAAGCTCGCTTTTGCCGACAGGGATACCTTTGTTACCGATCTTGATACGCGAAAGCTCCCGGTGGAGACCCTGATCTCAAAGGAATACGCGGCGAAGATGCGGGCCCGGATCGATCCGAAGCGCGCCAAGCGCTTCCCCCGCTCGACGCTCGATATCGGGAACGACACCGTCTATCTCTGCACGGCTGACTCCGAGGGCAACATGGTCTCCTTCATCAACAGCATCTACTACGGCTTCGGGTCGGGTCTCGTTGTTCCCGGTACGGGGATCTGCCTGCAGAACAGGGGGTCCCTGTTTCGCCTGGCAAACGACCATCTCAACCGCATCGAGCCCTCGAAGCGACCCTTGCACACGATCATTCCCGCTTTCGTTATGCGCGGAGGGAAGCCCTGGTTCTGCTACGGGGTGATGGGCGGAGACATGCAGCCCCAGGGGCATGCCCAGGTGCTGCTCAATATGGTTGAGTTCGGTATGAATCCCCAGGAGGCCGGGGAGGCGGCCAGGGTGTGCGAGGCGGGCGGCCGGGTGTTGGTGGAGAGCGGTGTTTCCGACAAGGAGATCGAGGCGCTACGGGCTATGGGCCACCGGGTGCAGCGGGCTGTCGGCTCCTTCGGCGGCTACCAGGGGATCCTTATCGACCAGAAAACAGGGGTCTATCACGCCGCCTCGGACAATCGGAAGGACGGTTGCGCTGCGGGTTATTGAGGTCTGGCCGGAGTTGAGATCCGATTGCAGGAATACAGGTCATGAAGCTGCTTCTTTTTTACGTTCACGATTTCTGGATGAAACCGCATTCGAAGAATCTCGAGGGCGTTGCCGAGCGCAGCGATGAGCTCTCGGCAGCCGGGGCCGTGCTCGCCCTGGTACATGCCGAGCCGGCTGACGCGGAGCGTAGCGGCAAGGTGGCCACCAAGATGGTAAAGAACATTAAGTGGGTCGCCGGCAAGTTCGCCTCAAAACGAGTGGTCCTGCATTATTTTGCTCACCTGGGGCGGGAGAGCGCGGACGCCGAGCTTGCCCGGGAACTGGTCGAGTCGGTTGCGGAACGACTCCGTGGGGTGGATTACGACGTTACGGTGACACCCTACGGTTATTTTACCGAGTTCAAGCTTCATGTGGCCGGGGAGTCGATGGGCAAGGTCTTTGTCGAGTTCTGAGCCGGCTGGACGTCGAAGCGGGCAAAGAAAAGCGGCCTCCCGCGCAACGGGAGGCCGCTTTTCTTTGAATGCCG
>Ga0315318_10000779_pt1 | contig 13480 bp, 8 predicted proteins | sample M1200m3416metaG_FD_203703 | JGI IMG/M metagenome (GOLD analysis project Ga0315318, IMG submission 203703) | Ammonia-oxidizing marine archaeal communities from Monterey Bay, California, United States - M1 200m 3416 | ecosystem: Environmental > Aquatic > Marine > Coastal | place: USA: California... | reverse complement strand
CAGGAGCGCATCAATGGCATGTGGGGATCCACTATTTTGCACATAGAAAGGAGCTATTGCATTGATCGTGGCTACCATAAATCCTTCATTCCTCAGCATGGTGCCTAAGGCCATAGTGAAGGTGGCACCTCCTTGATATTTAGGAGTAGTAAAGCTCGCAGCAGTTAGATCAGCGATATTTCTCGCGAAATCATGAGCCGGATTTTCTGCATCGCTGGCTGACGCACCTGACGTAACAAGGATCGGCGCTTGTTTATCGTACGGGACCGGTCCGTCAAATGACGAAAGTAAGATTATTTTTTGGATTTGGGCTTTTGTTGCCACATGTGTAATGGCTTCAGCAATTTTCATCCATTTAAAATGTGGTTCAGGTGAAGTAAAAAACAAAATATCACCATTTTCGGTATCGCCGAGAGGTGAAGTGACAGAGGGTGATAAATTTTCTTTTGCAAGGTGCCAAAAGCTTGCATCTGGCCACTCTATTGTCCTATTGCCCAGATCATCAAGGGAAACTTGTGGACGCTCATCACTTAAATCGAATAAATCTTCAGAATTTATGGTACCAATTTGAGTAGCATCGTATTCTTCTACTAAATGTAGAATAGTGTTGTGGGCGGCCACACCCTCAGTTTGAGGTCCGACACCTATTATTAACACCGAAGCCTTTATTTCACTTAAATCAGTGTTTATATTTAGAAAGCCCTCTGAATATGTGTCCATATCTTCCACCTCTATCTAATCGATAGACGTTATTTTAGCACTCTCAGGAGGAGAGTGCTAAAATCTTGAAGATTTGTGAGATTTACAACGAAATATCATCTAAATTTGCGACTTATCCTCAGAAGGATAGGCCAGTTATATAAATCGATTTGACTTTATACTTACCACGCATCAATATTCGGTCTTTTTTTACCGTCTCGAGGCGCAGCCGCTGGAACAGACGCAAAGGCATTACTAATCCAGCGCCTGGAGTCAGCTGGATCTATGACATCATCTACACCAAATGAAGTTCCATAATTGATTGCACGGCCCCGCGCGTAGGCGGCCTCGACAAGCTCGTCATATCGAGTAACTCGTTCGTCTGGATCCTCTATCGCCTCAAGCTCATTTCTGAATCCAAGCTTGACTTGTCCCTCGAGCCCCATGCCTCCAAATTCACCGGTTGGCCAGGAGGCAGCGAAGAATGATTCTTTGAAGCTTCCACCAGCCATTGCTTGTGCCCCGAGACCATATGCTTTTCTCAGAACTATTGTTGCATGCGGGATCGTAATGTTTGCTGCTGTAACGAATAGACGGCTACAGTGACGCACTAAGGCAGTTTTTTCTATCTCCGGTCCAACCATCATTCCTGGAGTGTCACAAAGAACAAGTAACGGGATATCGAATGCGTCACAAATTTGCAAAAATCGAGCTGCTTTGTCAGATCCGTCACTGTCTATCGCGCCTGCCAGATAATTTGGATTATTCGCGAGAACGCCAATCGGCCGGCCCTCGATTCGAATGAATGACGTTACCATACCGAGTCCAAATTCTTTTCGGAGCTCCAAAACGGAATCGGAATCAGCAAGTGTGTCTATGACTTCACGTACATCATAGATGCGAAGACGATTTTCAGGAATTATTGGTCTTAACAATCTCTGATCCGCACATTCCCAGTCACTGACAGATCCCTGAAAATACGAGAGATATTTTTTTGCCGCCTCCACCGCTTCTATCTCGTCTTCAACAAGAATATCAATTACGCCGTTAGGTGATTGGACTTCTGTAGGACCAATTTCTTCAGGTCTAAAGACTCCAAGATTTCCACCTTCAATCAGTGCAGGCCCCCCCATACCAATATTGGAGTTCTCCGTCGCGATTATGACGTCACAACAGCCAAGCAATGACGCGTTTCCAGCGAAGCAGTAGCGAGAAGTGATCCCGATCGTTGGTACTAACGCACTGAGTCGTCCCATTTGAGCAAAAGTAGGCGTATCTAGAGGTCTATATGTCCCTTCAGCTCGTCCTTGACCCTGCGTTGTCGTTGATGCTCCACCCGTCCTTCTCCCACCAGTACCGGCTCGTCCTCCCCCGCCCTCGGCAAAAAATACAACGGGGCGTTTCCATTTTTCCGCAAGTTCGAGCATACGATCCGTTTTCGGATGATTGATAGCACCTTGTGTGCCGGCGAGCACTGTGTAGTCATATGCGAGCACTACAGTTCGGCTTTTTTCTTCTGGGAACATGTCACCGTTTACGCTTCCGACGCCTGTAACCATTCCATCTGTCGGAAATTTCCTAATTACTTCTTCAATTGGGAGGCCAGTACCAGGGGTAAGGACCAGTGATCCATGTTCCATGAACGATTCCGGGTCACAAAGCTGATCGATATTTTCTCGTGAGGTCCGTTGACCTGTAGCACGGCGCTTGGCCACGGCATCTGGCCGCGCTGCATCAAGCGTCATTGCATGTCGCTCATGAATTTGGGCTAGATCAGGTCGGACATAATCAAGGTCCACTTCTTGTTCATCTGCTTCAATACTTATCTGGATGTCGGAGACGTTTACAAACGCAAGCGGATGGTCTTCCCAGACTGTATCCCCGCTTTGAACTGTAATGTGTTCGATAATACCGCTCACAGAGGCTGTGATTTCATGTTGCATTTTCATTGCTTCCATCACAAGAATTTGTTGTCCAATACTGACGTTTTCTCCCACTTCTACACCAATACTTACGATCGTTCCCTGAATAGGGGATCTAATTGCTGATAATCCATCAGGTACGTCGATACTGTCTTGAACGGGTTCGACAATAGCTGCAGCAGACGAAGACTGAGAATCTTTACCGAATGCAAGAACGGCGAGTGGATCTCGAGAGTCAATTGTTGCCCCTGCTTGAGTTACCTGTGATTCAGAGAGTGCGGCTGTAAAAAAATTTGAGTCAGAGTCGGTGCGGTCGAGTATCTCTGCGATGTGCTGATCAAGGTAACGTGTATGCATCCGACTCGCAACAAACTCGTCATCTGTCAGAAGTGATTGTAAGAGCGAAATATTTGTTGATAGGCCTTCAATTCTAAAATCGCGTAATGCTCTATACGTCTTTTTTGCTGCCTTTTCAAATTTTTGAGATTTTGAATACGTGATCACCTTTGCCAACAGAGAATCAAAGCTTGGGCTGCTTTTGTATCCGACATAACCGAAAGTATCAGTTCGTACGCCGGGCCCTGACGGGACATCAAACGCAGAGAGAGTGCCCACAGAGGGTTTAGTGGTGCCATCTGCAAGCATGGTTTCCATATTTACTCGAGCTTGAATAGCGTAGCCTTGAGGATAGCCGATAGCGGCCTGGTCGAGACCCATTGATGTGAATAAATCTCCCTGTGCCAGAGAAATCTGCAGCTGAACCAGATCTACGCCCATGACCTCTTCAGAGACGGTATGTTCTACTTGCAGCCTGGCATTTGTTTCAATGAAGGCAAAAAATGGCTCTTGCTCAGAGGTATTCACTAGGAATTCAAAGGTACCTAATCCTTCATAATTTGCTGCCATTGCAAGCGAACGTGATGCATCGATAAGATTGTCTCGCGTCAATTGATCTAGAGCAGGTGCTGGGGCGATTTCTATCAATTTTTGGTGCCGCCGCTGCAGGCTGCAGTCACGGTCTCCAAAATGCAGAATTTCACCTGATCGGTCACCTGCAATTTGAACCTCGATATGACGCGCTTTCTGAATTAACTCTTCCACGTATATGTCACCAATTCCGAATGCTTGTTCGGATTCGGAGGTTGCTCGCGCAAAAGATTCCGCAAGTTCAGCGCTAGTATGAACAATCCTCATGCCTCTACCACCACCACCTGCGGCGGCTTTAAGAAGCATGGGTTTCCCTTCCAATGATTCAAAGAAAACTCTTGCAGCCTCTAAGTTCACCGGTTCTGAGATGCCCTTTACTAAAGGTACATTGAGTGATTGAGCTAACAATCGGGCCTGTACTTTATCTCCAAAAAGTGCAATGGTTTCCGGCGACGGACCTATGAATGTGATGTCGTTCTCTACGCATTGTGCAGCAAAATCCGCGTTTTCACTGAGAAAACCATACCCCGGATGTATCGCATCACAGCGATTTTCTTTTGCGATGGTGATAATTTGTGTCATATCGAGGTATGCACGGACACCTCGACCATCGAGGGCTACGGATTCATCAGTTTTTTGCCAATGGAGCGAATTTTCGTCATCCTCCGAATACACTGAAAGTGTCTCTATCTCTAAATCGGCTGCCGCTCGGGCTATTCGTATAGCAATTTCGCCTCGGTTGGCGATTAAAATTTTTGAAAAAGTCATATTATTCCCGCTTTGCCGCTGAGTGTTCTTTAAAGTTATGCGGTTAAGTTACTTAGCCAGGTTCGAAATTCATCAGGAGTACCCTGAGGCATGTATAGCATCTGTATATCTGCGCCGAGCTCAAATCTTTCTTGAAGCTGCGCACGTACTTCTTCCGCTGAACCAATGACCTGGCATTCTCGAACCATGTCATCAGAAATAGCAAGAATAGATTTTTCACGATCTCTTTCAGCCCATGCTGCTTTTGAAGCTCCAACTTCTGCTTCGAATCCATTTCTTTCAAGCATCTGCCAGTAGAAGACACCCATTCGATTTACGTAATGATGAATTAGTCCTCTAGCTTCTAGCCATTTTTCGTTATCAGCGTCAGAGCCATCGAGAACAGTCAATTTAGTGAAGGGTGCAATCGTGAACTCCTTGTTAGGATTATCAGAACTGGCCGCCCCTTCTTTCAATGCCGATCGTAAATCTTCGAATAGGCCACGTGGCCAGTGAATTGGATAGATACCATCGGCAATTTCACCTGTCTGTCGTATTGATTTAGGTGTAATTGCTGCGATGTAAACAGGGATTTTATTGCGCGTTCGATTGTAATGAAGCTGAAATCCCCGACTCATTTGAAAGAACGAACCCTCATAATTGAGCTTTTCGCCGGAGATTAACGTATTAAATATCTCCACGTATTCCCTAATTCGGCTGAGAGGTTTTTCAAAGGGTACACCGTGAAAATGTTCGACTACATTCGCGCCCGAGGATCCAAGACCTAATATCATTCTCCCTTCGGACAACTCTTCAAGCATTGCATATTCTTGCGAGATTGCTGCTGGAGTCCTGGAGTATGTATTAAGTATGGAGGAACCAATTTGAATTTTTTTGGTGTTAGTAGCAATAGTCGCGAGCCACGGTATTATCGATTTACCCCACGCCTCGCCGAGCGCTACAAATTCGACTCCGAGTTCTTCAGCTATTTGTACTTTCTCGAGAGATTCACGCCAGTCGTTTTCTGGTCCTGCTAATAGGCCTAGTCTCATATCAGATTCCTTTCAGTACATGCTGGAGATTAACTCAAAACATCAATGATTGTATCGAATCAAAATATTGTGAGAAATCAGTTTGGGTAATAAGCTTAAATAGTGTGGTGATCATTTAGGTATTAGTGTGCTGTAAAAGGGGGGACTGGCAATGGGATCTTTGTTTAAAGAGGTTTCTTTACGACCAAGTTGCAATCAATTCATCAACACCGGCAACGGCAGAAAGCTGAGCTTCGCTGAATATGGACAGCTGAGTGGAAAACCTGTATTTGCCTTTCATGGAGCACCTGGTAATCGATTTCAGCTGCTCGGAACACACTTTGCAGCTGAGGAACTCGGTATTCGACTGATTGTGGCAGATCGTCCTGGATACGGGTCAAGTGATTATTACTCAGCTCGCAAGTTATGTGATTGGCCAGTAGACGTAGGAGCGATTGCCGATTTTTTGGGGATTGAGAGATTTGGTGTATGGGGGATATCAGCTGGTGGTCCCCATGCCTTGGCAGCAGCAGCTTTTTTACCCGATCGAGTAAGTCGAGTCGCGCTGGCTGCTTCAGTCGCACCCAGAACACACATGGAAGCGGCGGCATCAGCACAAGAACTTAAAGCGATTGAGAATATTTCAGCACGTAAAATCAAGTGGACTGCTAATTCCTGGATAGTGTTACGTCAACTCGCGTCGGTAGTCCCTTGGCCGATTGCCAGGTTATTCATAAATACGGCAAACAGGCAGTTGATGGATGATAAGGAGTTTCGAGCTACTCGTTCTATTGAACGAAACGAGTTCGGTAAGCGTTCCGCCGAAGCTTTGGCCCAAGATTTTTCTATTTTGATGGCTCCATGGGGTTTTGAACTATCAGAGGTTAGCCAAGAGGTTACTATTTGGCATGGAACGGCTGATACGTTAGTTAAGCCTCAACATGGTGAGTTACTATCCAAATTACTACCAAACAGCAGTTATCATAAAGTTGAGGGCGTTGGTCACTTAGTGGCTGGCAGCCTATATAGCGATATGCTGATGACAGCAGCTGACACCAGTGATTCACTGAGGACATAGTCCTATAAATTTTGATATAGTTGGACTCCTGTGAGATCATGTCGGTGCGTCGACTTGTTATTAGGCATTCTATAAAAGGAAATAAATATGTCTCAAGTAAATTCGAGCCATCAGAGGTATATCGTGCCATCGCGTGAGGAAGCGCTGCGGCTGATTGGCGAGTCTAATCTCGATGATTTATTGGATCAGGCATCGGCTTTGCGAGATATTGGATTCGGCAAGGCCGTGAGTTATTCACGTAAGGTATTTATCCCATTAACTCAGCTTTGTCGGGATGTATGCCACTACTGCACATTCGCCCAGCCGCCAAAGAAGAATGACCGGGCGTACATGACTATCGAAGAAATGGTAGCAATTGCTCAAGCTGGTGCTAACGAAGGTTGTAGAGAAGCATTATTTACTCTTGGAGACAAACCTGAGTTGCGATATCCTCAAGCACGGGCCGAGCTTGCTGAACTGGGGTACTCGACTACAATTGAGTATCTGCTTGCGGCGGCCAAGGCGGTATTCGATGCTACAGGACTTCTCCCCCATGCGAATCCAGGTGTCGTCACACGTGAAGAGCTTATAGCGCTTCGTGAAATATGCCCATCACAAGGAATGATGCTAGAGAGTTTATCGACTCGCCTTCTCGAGAAAGGCCAAGCGCACTTTGGCTCACCTGATAAGGATCCTGCGGCCCGTATCGAAACCATGCGTTTCGCCGGCGAACTCAAAATTCCCTACACATCAGGTATTTTGATTGGTATAGGTGAGACTCGTGAAGAACGCATTGATTCACTGCTCGCACTGCGTGATTTGAATGATGAGTATGGTCACATTCAAGAAATTATTATTCAGAATTTTCGTGCAAAAGAAGGCACTAAGATGGTCGATGCACCTGAGCCTGACTTGGAAGATTTGCTCTGGACTATTGCAAGTGCACGGATCATATTTGGTCCTAATATGGCAATTCAGGCACCTCCAAATTTGAGCCCTGGTACATTTGCCACCTTGATTCGAGCAGGTATCAATGACTGGGGCGGAGTGTCACCTGTGACTCCCGATCACGTGAACCCGGAGGCTCCTTGGCCGCATTTGGAACTACTCGACAAAATGACCTCTGATGAAGGTAAATTTCTGATTGAACGCCTGACGGCTTATCCAAGATATGTGAAAGATATGGATCAATGGATAGGAAAGAAGCTACATACTGCTCTAATTCAGGGCTCGGATGCAGACGGATTTGCGCGGGAGGATTCATGGTCCCCAGGAGATAGTGATGCGATGTTGCCTGATAAGTTGTTGAAGCTGTTAGATACATCTCGAGATCAATTGTGTGTGTCCCCACGAATCGAGGAGTTATGTGTAAAGGCTAGTCGTGGTCTGGCTCTTTCTGAATATGAAATTGCCGAATTATTTAGAGCACAGGGTGACGATGTAGCGGCTATCGCCAACGCTGCTGATGAACTCAGAAGAGAAGTTAATGGCGATCAAGTTACATACGTGGTTAACCGCAATATTAACTACACAAATGTCTGTTATTTCAAGTGTCAATTTTGTGCGTTTTCGAAAGGCAAGCTGAGTGAAAATCTACGAGGGGCACCGTATGACCTTGATTTAGAAGAGGTTTCTCGGAGAAGTGTAGAAGCATGGGAGCGTGGTGCCACCGAAGTTTGTATGCAGGGTGGTATTCATCCAGATTATACGGGAGAAACATATCTGGAAATCTGTCGCACTGTGAAAGCTGCAGTCCCTGATATGCACGTTCACGCATTTTCTCCTCTTGAGGTATGGCAAGGTGCAGAAACATTAAATATCACACTCGAGGAATTCTTGATTCGGTTGAAAGAAGCGGGACTAGGCACGTTGCCGGGTACAGCTGCAGAAATACTGGATGATGAAATACGTAAAGATTTGTGTCCCGATAAGTTATCAACAGATCAGTGGTTTGAGGTCATGGAGACCGCACACAAAGTAGGTTTCAATACGACCGCGACGATAATGTATGGTCATATCGATGGACCAATAAATTGGGGTAGGCACCTCGCCCGAGTCCGACATCTTCAGGAGAAAACTGGGGGCTTTACGGAGTTTGTTCCTTTGCCGTTCGTTCACATGGAGGCACCAATTTATTTGAAGGGTAGGGCAAGAAAAGGGCCAACATTTAGAGAAGCGTTATTAATGCATGCGGTTGCACGCTTAGCCTTGAATCCGGTGATCTCTAATATTCAGGCGTCGTGGGTAAAGATGGGACCTAGAGGTGTTGCAGAGTGCTTGAATGCCGGGGCGAATGATCTTGGCGGAACATTGATGAACGAGAGTATCACTCGTGCAGCGGGCGCGTCTTTTGGTGAGGAACTTCCACCAGAAGAGATGGAATCTGTGATTTCATATATCAAACGGATCCCCAAACAAAGATCGACTGCATATGGTGAGCCAGCCGAACTCCAAGTGAGAAAGTCGTATAAGGCGACGGATTTATTGCCAATAATTCAGACGCCGGCGCCAAAATGGAATCGAGCAGTCTCGAAAGATGAGCTAGTGCGGCCTGGTATTCGAACGAGTATTTAAGACAAGAATATTAACCTGTGTGTTAGCTTATCTCCTAATTAGTAGATGAGGTTACCTATGGACTGGAATGACACAGTACAGCAGTCGGTATTTCGAAAGCAGATTCGAAGCGTAATAGATACTGAGCTTCCAACCAGATATAAGGAAGGTAAGGGGCCACCAGAGAGAACCTGGGAGTTCGATCGTAAAGATCGTAATCTAGATGCTCAAACGGCCGCGAGCGACTGGCATCTATCACTGAGCCGTCATGGCTGGATTGCGCCGCAATGGCCAGTTGAATATGGTGGGGCTGGATTATCGGCTATGGAACAGTTCATATTGAATCAGGAATTAGCGGGGGCAGGGGCACCGAGCGTTGGTGGTTCCGGAGTAAGCATGCTCGGTCCGACATTGATTGTGCATGGTACCGAGGCTCAAAAACTCGAATATCTTCCTAAGATACTGAGCGGAGAAACTGTTTGGGCTCAAGGTTATTCCGAGCCGGGGTCCGGTTCAGACTTGGCGTCGCTGCAAACTCAGGCGACTCGTGATGGGGATATTTATACGATTAACGGTCAGAAGATATGGACCTCTGGAGCTCACACGGCCGACGCAATTTTTATGCTTGTTCGCACCGATAATGAAGCCTCAAAGCATCGCGGTATTTCATTCCTGCTGGTTGAAGATATGGCGACGCCCGGAATAGTGGTCAGGCCGCTTATAGATATGGCAGGAAATCACTATTTCAATGAAACTTTTTTTGATGATGTGAGAGTTCCAGTTCATAATTTAGTTGGAGAAGAAAATCGGGGCTGGTATGTCGGGATGACGCTATTAGATTTCGAGCGATCGAACATAGGGGGTGCCGTTGCGGCGCGACGGTCATTAACAGATTTAATGAAGGTTATTCGTGAAGATATAAACGACGTATCGATTGTTCGAAATGCAATTGTGGACAGATATATTGAGTCTGAAGTAATGTTCCAATTCTCTTTTCGAATTATTTCTATGCAAAATAGCGGTTTACTTCCTAACTATGAGGCTTCAACTGCCAAATTGTTCAATTCTGAGTTGTCTCAGCGTCTAGCACTTACCTCCACTCGGGTGTTTGGCTTGCATGCCAACAAAATCTCTGAAGCGGATGTCGCTGGACGGTATACGGCTGCATATCTCCGATCTGTTCCTGCCACAATACGTGGCGGCACATCGGAGGTGCAGAGAAATATCATAGCGACGCGCGGCTTAGGTCTGCCGAGGGGATAGTGAGGTATTTGAATCTGTGGAAGAAACGATAACCGGACCGCTACGCGGTGTCAGAATTCTAGAGTTTTCACAAATTATTGCCGGTCCGGTGGCAGGTATTTACCTCTCTGACTTTGGTGCTGACGTGATAAAAGTGGAGCCCTTAGAGGGTGAATCGCGCAGAAATAGCGCAGCCGTCGTCCCAAATGAAGGGAAATATTTCCAGTCTCTTAATAGAGGTAAGCGGAGTCTCGCTCTGGACCTGAAATCAGAGTCTGGACTCGATATTATTCGTCGAATTCTTCCATCTATAGACGTCGTACTTATTAACTACAGAAATGGTGTAGCGGAGCGACTTGGCATAGATTATTTGAGTTTGTGCAAGATTCGACCAGACATCATCTACGCGTCTATCACAGGATTTGGTAATTCTGGACCACATACGACAAAGGGTGGTTCGGACATAGTCGCACAGGCATATTCAGGTGTGATGGCAGCTGAAGGGAAAATGGATGAGGCGGGTGCCCCATTACCTGTCCAAGTTACGCCTATCATCGATAAGACATCAGGACTTGCCGCAGCCATGTCAATTTGCGCGGCTCTTTATGAGCGAGAACGATCAGGGCGAGGGCAAGAACTTTCTTTGTCACTGTTGCAGAGCGGATTAGATCTGTTGGCCACGCGGGTAATGCGTGAGCCTGTACATGATGTAACCGTGCGCGACCCACTCATGAGCGAAATTGATGCGCAACGATCCAGTGGTGCCACATATAGAGAGTTAATGGCACTCAGGCCAAAACAGACCATGCGATTTACGTCACATCGTTTGTTTTACAGCGGATATCACACTAAGCGGGGCTCCTTGATTTTAGGAGCTCTGACTCAACAGAATAGAGACTCGGTTCGGAAATTACTGAATTTTTTTGACGAGACAGATTCACCAGATTTTGATGCATCGAGCGCAGAAAATGAAATTAGAGTCACAGACTGGAAGAAAGAATTACAGACTATATTTATGGGGAGAGAAGCCTCAGCATGGGAAGAATTGTTAAATGCTGTAGGTGTCCCGGTTTCAGTAGTTCACTTCGCTGAGGAAATGTCTAGTGACCCTCAAGTAATTGCTATGGGTATGATGTCGGATTTGGATCATGAAGTAACGGGCCCGCAGCAAGTCGTGGGGCCCATCGTGCAAATGTCAGTCACGCCCACTGAGGCAAGATTGCCGGCCCCAAAGCTCGGAAGTCATTCGGAATCTATACTGCGCGAAGCTGGTTTCACAGAATCCGAAATTAATCGATTTCGCGATGAAAAGATAATCTAGCAAAAAAAGACGGCGTAAGCCGTCCTTTTTCTATCTTACGGGTAATTACTACAAGGGTTTTTTTTCGTGCGAACGAATCCATCGCTTCAGTCAAGGCCATAAAGACAAGAATGTTCCAAATTAGATCAGTGTCTCCACTTCCGACACCGAGAGTCGCCAACATATCAAACTTAATGACATTTTGACCAATCACGGCCAAAATACCTGCTGATATCCAGAGGATAACTCTATCCATTTTTAGTGAAGTGGGGCCAGTATTACCGCTTGGCAACACCCTTGAGCGCGAAGTAACAGGCACATAGCGGGTAGTCGGTCCTATCGTTCAGATGTCAGCCACGCCGACTGCCGCAATGATGGCCGTACCAAAACTAGGTTTTCAGTGGACAGGGATCTTGGCCGGGTAGGCCTTTTTGCAGGACGAGATTTTATCGCTCCAGAAGGAGAGAATAATTCACTCTGAGAATTGAAAAAGGGCGGTGTCACCGCCCTTTTTCAGTTCTCCTTCTTTTCTTCTGCTACAAGAGATGTTTGCGAGAGATTGCATCCATAGTGTCTACCGCAGCCATCATAAATATGACTTCGGCCCAAAGGTCTGCACCTTGGATTCCTAACACTCCGACGCTCATTCCCATTCCGTCTCCAACCACTGCACACACTGCAGCAACTACCCACATTACCAGTCTATTCATCCCTAATGAAGTCGAGGGGACATTCCCACTCGGCAATACATTTGAGAGAATAGCGCTGATAACACCAGACAATCGCGCGATCGCGACCAGACTGATTAAAGCCAACACCATTGCTTCCCATTCCATAACCGGAGCCTCCTTTCTACGTCCAAAACTTGGACCATACGCCGGGCATGTAAGTTAATTGTCCCACTCCGACCTGATTTGTCAAGCAAAACTGTTAAGGTTAGTGAGCGATATAAGAAGAGAGTGATAGATTTTTTAGCGCCTAATATATTCAGTTAGATAAGCTTTATGATAAGAAATCCTTAATTCGGGATACGGCTTCGCTGACATTTTCCAAGCTATTTGCGTAGGAGACTCTCAAATATCCTTCTCCAAGTGCTCCGAATGAGGTACCCGCGACTAGGGCGACTCCAGTCTCTTCTAGAAGCCTTTGCTGAAGATTGCGTGTGTCAAATCCAGTTGCTTGAACATTTGGAAATGCATAAAATGCACCTTTGGGTTCTACGCATGTGATACCCGAGATCGCATTTAAGCCGTTGACTACAGCTTTTCGTCGCTCGTCAAAGGCTGAAAGCATTTGACCAACTTGATCTTGTGATCCTTCCAGAGCAGCAATACCCGCGTGTTGTGACGCGGCATTGGGGCAAGAGTATGAATTGACTGCAAGTTTTTCGGCATATTCAAACAGCGTGCGGGGCCAGATTCCGTAGCCGAGGCGCCAGCCAGTCATCGCATATGTTTTGCTCCAACCATCTATAACTATGAGTCTGTCGCGTATACTTTCATACTGCAGCATGCTGACATGTTCTTCTCCGTCATACAAAATCCGACTATAGATTTCATCCGAGAGAATTACTACTTTTGGATATTGCTCCAGGCCAGCAACTAACTTGTCAAACGTGTCTTTTGGAACCACGCCGCCCGTGGGGTTTGCCGGGCTATTAATGATAATTAGTCTTGTATTTTCGTTGACTTGTGACAATACCGTGTCAGCATCGAACGCAAACCCTGCGTCCTCTTTTAATTCAATAGGGACTGGTTTTGCGCCGGCGTATCTGATCATCGACTCATAAATTGGAAATCCCGGATTTGGATACATAATTTCGGTACCAGGTTCACCTAAGATAGAGATGGCGAAATACATAATTGGCTTGGCGCCGGGTGTGATTAGCACATTGCTCGGATCAACTGCTACTTGATGCCTCGCCTGCAAGTCATTTGCGACAGATTGGCGGAGTGCCGGTATTCCTGCAGCTGGTGTGTACCCGTGTGCGCCGTCACGAAGC
>Ga0315318_10000777_pt1 | contig 13497 bp, 12 predicted proteins | sample M1200m3416metaG_FD_203703 | JGI IMG/M metagenome (GOLD analysis project Ga0315318, IMG submission 203703) | Ammonia-oxidizing marine archaeal communities from Monterey Bay, California, United States - M1 200m 3416 | ecosystem: Environmental > Aquatic > Marine > Coastal | place: USA: California... | reverse complement strand
AATAATAAGCTTGTATCTGGAGTTTTAATATGAAAATTCCATTCTTCATTCAAGAATTTACAGATGAAATGGAAGATGCAGCAATTGATGCATTGAGGAATGAATCATTTGTAGGCGGTGAAAGTGTGACAAACTTTGAAGAAGAATTTGCAAAATATACTGGTACAAAATATGCGGTATCTGTAAATTCTGGTAATAGTGCATTGCAAGTATCCTTGATGGCTCTTGGCCTATCTGATAATGCATCGATTGCAACCTCAACTAATTCATTCATAGCATCAGCTAATTGCATTCGAATGATAAATGCAAAACCTATCTTGGTTGATATTAATTATGAGGATGGAGGAATCAATGTTGCAAATATTAAAGAAAAAATAAGTGCAATATTACCTGTTCATATATATGGCAATCCTTGTGATTTTGATTCAGTTAAATCTCTCTCTGAAGAAAAACAAATTCCAATAATTGAAGATGCATGTCAATCTCATGGTGCATTGTACAAAGGAAAAAAAGTTGGAAGTATTTCTGATGTAGGATGTTTCTCATTTTATCCAACAAAAAATATGACTGTAGGTGGTGATGGTGGAATGACTACTACCAACAATGAAGAAACTGCATTAAAAATAAGATCAATTAGAGATAATGGAAGAAAAACAAAAAATGAATTTGATAAATTAGGATTCACTATGAGATTAAATACAGTTAATGCTGCAATTGGTCGAGTACAGTTAAGACATCTTGATGAAAAAAATCAAAGACGCAGAGAAATTGTTTCAATTTATAAAAAATATCTAGTTAATGACTGTATACTACCTGAAAATAAAAATGGTAAATCAGTTTATCATCAAATTGTTCTTAAACATACAAAAAGAGATCAAATACGAAATGAATTGATAAAAAATGATATTGGAACTGCAATATATTATGAAAAACCAATTCACATGCAACCAATTTATCAAGAGTATGGTTATAGTCTACCTGAAAGTGAGAAATTCTCTAAAGAAATTCTATCACTGCCATCATATCCTTCATTGCCAAATGATCATGCAAAATTTATATCTGAAATTGTAAATAAAATAATTAACTAAATTAGAAGTCTAATTCTTCATCATTTCTCATTTCTTTTGTAATAAAAATTCTATACCATATCTCATATGCTAATAATCCAAGAAACTTATTCACATAATTCACTTCCAAATTCTTTCTTTCTATGTATTTGTTAATCCATTCCGCATTAATCCACCCATCAGAGACAATTCGTGCATCTAATAAGAAATACTTTGATATTTCTTTACCATAATCATTCCATAAATTTGTCGTATCAATTGAAAATCCTCTCTTCTTTTTTGAAATTAAATGATCAACTTTAAATTTTTTACAAAGCTCAATTAATGGAAGTTTTCCCTGATTCGTTTCTGAATTATATTTTTTTCTTGAATCTAAGTGAGTAGAGTAACCAATTAATTTTTGATTCAGTATTGGTGCAACATATGACAATCCAAGATGTTCGTGAATCTCTTTATAAACTGGTGACATATTATACAATAATTTACCATTAAAATCTGCTAAGAACACCTGATCTAACAAATCTAATTCATTATCAAAAAATTTTTCTAAAACTTCATAAATTTCATTCCAACTAAAATTTAATTTTGATGTAAAAATTTTTTCTTGATCTGGAACCCAATCTCTCTTATGACATGATAGATATGCTCTAATCTTTTCTTCTACAGACGAATTTTCTGAAACTAATGACAAATATTTACTGTATCTGAATGTATATCCACCAAATAACTCATCTCCTCCATCACCTGAAAAAAAATCATCTGAAACTGATTTTGCTTCTTTTGCTATATAGTACCAATGCAAATCCCAAAATGGTTTCTTTACAATACTAATTGCACTAGGTAATTCTTTAAGAAAATTTTCTAGATATATTATCTTGTGATCTAAATCCAAATTTTCGGCTATTTTTTTAGCAAATGGTGATTCATCAAAACTATTTGAAAATGTTACAGATAATGAATTTATCTCTAGATCAGGAAATTTTTTTTTTAAAATAGTGGCAACTAAGGTTGAATCAATTCCTGAACTTAATGATATTGATACTTTTTTCACATTTTTTGTATAATCAGAAATAACCTCTGTAATTGATTCTTCCACAAAATCAGAAATATTCTTTGAATCATCTTTTATTTTATAATCTTCCCATCTTAATTCAGGCATAGTTTTTTTTAATGCACAATCATACCTCAACGTAAGAATCTGCTTTATACTATTATTCTTCATAATATTATTTTGGTTCATTATATGTTCTAATCAATCTCTCTTTAATTATAAATTGATAAAAATATTCCAACTCAAATCTTAAATTAAATTTGATGTTATTGTAGTTTTGTATTGTATAATACTGCTTAAGACTTAAAGTATTGTTAAATTCAATTGCCATATGCGTTTTGTAGTTACTGGTGGTGCAGGATTTATTGGTAGTCATATTGTAAAATTACTAATCCAAAAAAATTATGATGTTTCTGTAATAGATAATTTACATACTGGAAATAAAAAAAATCTTCAATCTGTAATTGATGAAATTGATTTTCATGAAATTGACATTCGAGAATATGAAAAAATTTCTAAAATAATGCAAAAAACTGATGGTATATTCCATCAGGCTGCATTAACTTCTGTCCCAGAATCTTTTGAAATCCCTGAAGAATATCATGATGTAAATGTTAAAGGAACAGAAAACATCTTTAACATTGCAAAAAAACAAAATCTAAAAGTAGTTTATGCAAGCAGTTCAAGTGTTTATGGCACTGTGAATGAAATACCAATTAGTGAGAATTCTGAAAGAAATCCAATTAATCCATATGGAAACACAAAATTGGATGATGAACTTCTTGCAGAGACCTTTACTAACAATGGAGCGGAAATAATTGGTCTACGATATTTTAATGTCTATGGAATCGGTCAAACAGGAAGTTATGCTGGAGTAATTACCAAATTCATGCAAAATCTTTCAAAAAATGAACCGCCAATCATCTTTGGTGATGGTTCTCAAATAAGAGATTTTATTCATGTATTAGATATAGCAAATGCTAACCTTGCTGTAATGAATAATTCTATTACCTCTGGATTTTTTAATGTTGGAACTGGAAAAGCTATTTCCATTAAAGAATTAGCTAACATAATGATCAAAATTTATGGGTTAGAACTTAATCCAATTTATAAAAATCCGTTATCAGGTGATATTGAAAAAAGTAAAGCCGATACTCAAAAACTAGAGAAACTAATTGATTGGAAATATGATATACAACTACATGATGGATTAAAAAAAATTATAGAAAATGAAATTTAGCAACAAATTCTATATAATAATAATTGTGACAGTTATTCTCTATATTGGATTTTTTATGATCTCTGATCTAAATACAATTCAAAATAAAATATTAGAAATGAATTTGTCATATTTACCAATAATTGTAATATTGGCTCCAATTAGTTGGTTTATCATATATCTTAGATGGCATTTATTACTCAGAAATTCAAATATATCGATTCCATTTAATGATAATTTCAAAATATTTCTATCAGGTTATGCAATGTCTGCAACCCCTGGAAAAATTGGTGAAATAATAAAATCACAACTACTTCACTCAAAATATAATATTCCTAAAAAACAATCTCTTCCTATAATAATCTCTGAACAATTCTATAATTTAATTGGAATTCTATTCATTTCAATGCTTGGCCTATATTATTTTGATTTTAGCTTATACGTACTTTTGAGTGTAGGAACTGTAACAGGATTGATTTATGTTCTATTAAACTCACAAAAATTCCTCCAAAAAGCTATAAATATTTTTTCCAAAATTAAATTCCTACAAAAATATACTGAAGGAATGACTGATTCACATTTAACTCTCAAAAAATCTATAAATGGAAAAATTTTTTTCATTTCATCATTATTATCAATAATCTTCTGGTTAATAGAATCCTTAATTGTATATTTGGTACTACACTCCTTTGGAATATTTAGCCTTGAATTTCTTGAATTATCCGCAACATACACCACTTCTATTATAATTGGAGTTGCATCATTCTTGCCCATGGGAATTGGTGTTGTTGAAGGTAGTTTGGCTGGATTTTTTTCTTTCCATGGAATTGAATTGTCTCTTGCATTAACGCTTGTCATATTCATTCGAATATTTACAAGATGGTATGGCGTTGCTATAGGATTAATTTCAATGAAATTAGTAGGCGCATTTTCTCTAAAACAAATATCTGATAAAAACTAACTATAATCTTATGTAGCATTCTTCATATACTAATATTTTCTAAAACTAGTAAATGTCTCATCAGAATAAGGGATTTAGAGGTTGGTTTTATTTTAGACAAGGTTGGTCTATGTATTTTGCATTTATTTTTGCAGCTATAAACACGCTGACAGTCACATATTATCTAGCTATTGAAAATTATCCCTTTTTGAAAGAAGTCTTTCCTACATTTGTTCATTATATTGTTATTGTTGTTAGTATTGGTGTTCCTCTATTAGTTGGAATTGGTTATGCACATTTTAAAAGAACAAAAGCATTTAGATCTGAAACTGCAATTATGGCCGAGACAAATCCATTTGCTCGTAGGAATATTGTTAATACAGAAATGAATCTTAAATTAAGTTTCCAAATAATTGAAATGTTGATAAAACTATCCAATAATGAAAAACTAACATCTGAAGAAATTCAAAGCATTACTGAGTTACGCTCAGAATTAAAAGAATTTGTTGAAAATAGGACTTTTGAAAATAATGAAGATCTTAGTTTCTTGAATAAAATTACAAAAGATTAGTGTAGAAAATTATATCTTATTTCTAATTTTTTTTAGATATAATCTATTAATAATTAAAAAATTTAGTAATCTAATTCTTAGTTTATATCCTGAACTTTTATTTCTGGTTTCTAATTTTTTTGTATCCATGAATTTTTTTTGCCATTCTTGAGCAATATATTCAGGATCAAAAACTTTCTTTACAAAATTATATTCATTTAATACAAGTTCATCTCTAAATTCTTTTGATACGACAATTTTATCTAAAACTTTTGCTATTTCTTCAGGTTGATTTGTTTCTGGAAGAAATGGTGATTTAATTTCTTTTCCGTCTATTTCATACTTAATCTCTGGATCTGCATATTGAATCACTGGTTTTTTACAAAAAGCAGCTTCTCGCTCAATATTACCACTCATACCATTTTTCATTTGACCAATTATCCCATCTGAAAATGCGTATACATTTGGCATATCTTCTCTCTTAATTACTGGAATAAGTTTAACTTTTTTTGGTCTATTATCTATTAGATTTTTATTAATTAATTTCTCTTCATCTGTTCGCTGTCCCAAAAACCACTCTACTTGTAGAACTTCAAAATCTGTTTTAGTTAATTCAATTGCTTTCCATATCATATCAATTCCTTTTACTAAACCAATTCTTTGAAATGAAATAAATGTAAATTTTGTTTTTTCCCAGTTTATAGGAGAAAGATTCTCATGAAATCGTTCTTTATCAACTGGATTTCGAATTAAGAAAATTCCCTCTTTTCTATATTTCTGTAATATTTTGTACAATTCATTATCATTGGCACCACAAAGAATTGCATTATCTAAAATTTTTCTGTAAAACCTTCTCTCAAAAAAATTCAATGACGGAAGTGGTTTCTCAAGGTAATCTAACACTGGATTCTTAATAAAAGGTGGTACTCGTAATGCACTGCCAACAAAAAATAAAATGTAATCCATACCTGTTAGGTACGCTAACCGTGCCCCTGCCCATGTATTGACTATTGCAAAGTCAAAATCTTTTTTAATGGAATTAATTTTTTCAATTTGTTCAATGATGTTCAGGGATCTAAAAAATTCAACATCTTTTGATTCTGTCAGTTTACTTGCTGTATCCCATGGAAAATTTATGATATGAATTGTTGAATTTTTCATATATTTTCTTAAATCTACAAATCCATTAGCTAAATCTCCAATCGCTAGTACTCTAAAAACCATATTTTTCAATTAAATAGAGTTATCTAAGGTTTATGAATATTATATTTTGATAAGAATCATTTTTTAAGTAATCTTTTGGTGAGATTACGTATGATTCCATTAATATCGAGTATAAATGACATCATATCCTTTCTTCAAACTGAGACAAAAGTCATTAATGAAAAAAATGATTGTAAAATTTACAACTTTAAATCACTAAATAATGCCAAGAATGGAGACCTTACATTTTGTGTATATGCAGATGAGAAAGGTGTGAATTATATCAATAAATCAGAAGCTTCAGTCATTATAGCACCATTAGGAATGCCAATTGAAAAAATTAATTCAAAATCAACATTAATTCTTGTGAAAAACCCACGACTTTGTTTCATAAAATCCATCCAAAAATTTTCCCCAAAACAAATTCATTCAGAGATACATCCCACTGCAATTGTCGAAACAAAAAAAATTGGAAAAAATGTTTCAATTGGACCCCATTGTTTTATTGATCAAGATGTTGAAATCGGTGATAATTGTGTGATTCATGGGGGAGTACAAATTTTTGGCAGTACAAAAATTGGTCATGATAGTAAAATCCGCCCTTCAGTAGTTATTGGTGATGCATATTTTGGTCCACAAAGAGATCTAACTATGATCTTAGAGACATGTGAAAATCTTGGCAGTGTAATAATTGGTAACAATGTTGAGATTGGTTCAAATTCATCAGTATGTCCTGGAATGTTAGACAATACGATAATTGGTGATGGAACAAAAATTAGTAGTCAAGTCTATATTGGTTCTGGAATGAAAATTGGAAAAAATTGTAATTTAACTGGGCAGACTTATTTTGGTGGAATGAGTACATTAGAAGATAATGTGTATGTTGCACCAGGTTCAGTAATAAGAAATAAAATAAAAATTTCCAAAAATGCATTTGTTGGAATGGGAACTATAGTCACAAAAGATGTTCCAGAAGGCACAACTGTAATAGGCGTTCCTGCAAAAACTATTAATTTTAATTCTGATAATAATGCGATTTCAAATATAAATTAATTCAAATCTATCTAATCAATTTATAATTTGTAGATTTTGATTGAAATGTTCTTTAACATCATTATATGAACAAAATGATCCACCTAATTCTTCTACAATATTATGTAAATCTTGAAATAAATTCCCATCTTCATAATAAAAACTACAATCATATGGATGTAGACAAAGTCCTACAAAAAAATCTCTTTTAGTATTTTTTGTAATTTTCTTTGCATCTTCGAATAAATTTCTATAGTAGTTAATTATTCCGTCATAACTTTGTGGTAAATCTTTGGGTAACTTTTCAAATTTTTCAATATATTCTTTTTGTGAAAAAACTACATCTTGCCATCCAATTGATGGGATCTCTAATAATCCATTTTCATATCTGTATGGCTGTCTTAATTTCCCTTGATTATTTTTTAAAGGAGCAAATAATGATTCATTTTTACCTCGTAGGTCCGAACTAACATAACTCATTCCCGCTTTAACTATGTTATCTAACAATTCAAATTTTCCCTGTAAGCCATTAAAATGTCCTAAAGGTGTTCTGAATCCTTCTATATTCTTAATATCCAATAACTCTTCAAAAATTATAGAATTTTTTGAAAATTCATCATAAACCTGTTTAGGTGTTAATGGGATTTTATCAGGTCTATTAGTTATGTAATTAACAACATTATGAGAATAACTATGATCTGCAATCTCAACAAGTTGGTTTGTTGGTTCTAATGCTGTTTTGATAACATCTCTATCATACTTGTAAACCATACTTTGTAGCCAATGCCCACATAAGAAAAATGTCCTTGGTAATGATAATTTAGAAAGAATTTTCGATATTGTTTGAATGGATTCAAGTTTTTTTCTAGCCATTTCTGCACCTTTCTCTGAAACAATCAATGCATCACGTGGTCTATCACAATCAAATCCTAACATTACACGAATATTTGCTTCATCAAAATTTTCCATACATGCAGGAGGCTCAGATGTTGCACCGCTGAATGGAGAAAATGTTAATGCACGTCTAAATCTATCTTTTTTTTCAATATCCCAGTATGGATTAATTTGCCCACCAAAAGGATATCCTCGTTTTACAAAATTAGTACATGGATGATATGATGAATCTTCATTATTTTGTGGTGCTAGTGTATAATTAGAATTTGTAATAAGAGGTAGTGTTGTTTTAAATAAATCAAAACCACTACTCATGACTTTCTCATAAAGTGTCTCTCCAGTTTCTTTTTCAGTTATGGGTATTTTCTTTTGGGCAATGATTGGACCGTCATCTATACCTGGTAACATTTTGTGAATTGTTACACCTGAAAATTTTTCATCATTAATTATTGCCCATGCCATCGGAAAACATCCTCTATTCTTTGGGAGTAATGCAGTATGAAGATTAATACATCCTAATTTAGGAATATTTAGTATCGTCTCACGTAGAATCTTACTGCCTTGGATAGAAAATATTACATCCAAATTCATCTTAGTTAATCTCTTAATCATTTCTTGAGTGTTTATTTTATTTCCTTCAAATACTGGAATATTATTATCCTTTGCAATTTCTTTTATTGATTTATGTTTTAATTCGTCTTTCCATATTTGCATGGAATTTTCTTCATCCTCTGAGAATACTCCTAGAACATCATGACCCTGATTAAGTAATTCTTCAAAAATTCTCACAGCAATATTTTTTGTTCCAATTAAAAAACATCTCAAGTTATTTATTTTGATTTCTTTTCTATAATATTTACTTATTTGAAAAATAGTTTGTAACTAATACCTAGGAATAGATATTGTATTATAGAACTAGCAATAAGTTTTTTGAGATAATGAAATGTAATGAATTAAGAAGTAATTTTTCATATAGTCATTATAAAAACACTCTTAAAAAATTTAAAGAAAGATATGATTTTCATACATTTGGTAATGCTTCTGATAATGATGTACTGTTAAGACATGATGTAGATGCATCATTAAAAGCAGCTCTGAAAATTGCTGAAATTGATAATGAAGTTGGTATTTCATCAACATTCTTTATTTATATTCATTCAGAATTCTATAACACTTTTGAATTAAAATCATCTAATATTATTAGAAAAATGCTAAAACTTGGTCATAAAATTGGTCTGCATTATAATGAATTATTCTTTGCAGAAAATGATCTAAATCCATCACAAACAATAATGAAAGAAATTGAAATACTTGAACATCATTTTAAAACAAAGATCGAAGCCATTGCTGTTCATGAAGCAAGTAAAAGAAGAAAAATTAAACTTAATCTACCAAAAAGAATTGTAAATTGCTATTCTAAAAAATTTTTTCTAGAAAGAAAATACATCAGTGATAGTGCACAATTTTGGAGAGAACAATGCTTCTGTCAAAATATTACTAAATACAAAAAACTTCAGATATTGACCCATCCAATTTGGTGGAGCAATGATAATAAAAAGAGAAAGGATATAATGAAAACTTTTCAAAATAGAAAGAAGTATGATGAATATTCAAATTATGTAAAAGAAGCAACAAAGATGCACGAGGATCATGTGATAAGAATTAAGAAGTCTAAACATAAATGAGTTTTATTATTTCTAAAAATCTGTATTTGAATAAAAAGATAATATTTTTATTATTATCGTCCATTGCAATAATTTCTTTTATCCTGAAATTTTATCATATGGATTTTTCCATACCGCCAACATCTGATGATACCTATGGGTATGTTTTACGATCATTTTCAATCTTAAATAATGATTTTACTGAACCTATCAGAAAGACTCTTGGTTGGCCAATACTAATTTCTGTATTCTATAATCTTTTCAATTCAGAAAATCTACTCGATTATGTTAATACTGCAAGATTTCTGAGTATGGTAATTTCCACTTTAACAATCTTCCCGATGTATCTATTTGCTAGAAAATTTTTTGATGCAAAATTTTCAATTATGGCCTCATCAATGTTAGTTTTTGAGCCACATTTACTGTATAATTCAACATCTGCATTATCTGAATCAATATTCATCTTCATAACAATATTCTCCTGTTATTTTATACTTGAAAAGAAATTCAACTATTCATACCTGCTTGCTTTTTTCATCGGAGGATTAGCTGTATGGATGAGATTTAATGGATTAATCACAATAGTAATCTTATCACTCATCTTTTTCATATTATACAAACCTAGTAAAAAAAATATTACAAAATTTAGTCTTTGTCTATTAATTTTTCTTATTGTAATCTCTCCAATGCTAATACAAAAAAATGAACAATATGGAAATCCATTTTATTTTTCACAAACTAATCAACTATTCTCAGGAAATTATGCTAATATATTATCTGAAAATTCAAGAAACCTAGATTATTCATATTCTGATTTTATAGATAATTATGGATTAAATGAATTCATCCAAAGATTCTTGTTAAACGGAATCTCTAATCTATTAGAAACTATATCAAAACTTGCATTCCCTTATCTGATTATTTTCTTACCTTTTGGAATAATTCTTTCGTTTCGATTTAGTGTATCAAGAACATTAATTGGATCTTTATGGATAATGTTGTTAGGGTCAATAAGCATATTTGTAATCTATTTTTCAATTATGCCAGATAAACGATTACTTTATCATACATTTCCATTTTTAATCATTTTATCAACCATCTTTGTTCAAAAAATCATTCAAAATGGATTGAGCACATTTTCATTTTCCCAACAACAGAAAAATTTAATCATTTTATTTATTATTGTACTGATCTTAATCGCATCTTGTATCTTTACAATTAGATATGATTCTCCTTCAGAATTAATCTATAAAGAAAAACTTTCATTTACTGAACAAATAACTGATAAATTTAATGGTAACATATTGGATGGTGGTCATACTCTTGAATTCTTAAAATTTGTTAATTTCAATGAATCTCCTGAAGATTTTAAATCATATAAAACAAAAAATCAAACTGAACTTTTTAAAAATCCTGATAAATTAAATGAAATAATTTTATCTTCCACGTCACTTCAACATCTGATTGAAATTGGTAAACAATACGACCTTGATTATATTGCAGTAAACAAAAATAACATAGATCCTCTTTATCCATTTTTAGATGATATCTATCATAATGAAAATAAATACCACTTTCTTGAAAAAGTTTTTGATACTGAAATAAATAATAATCAAAAATTTCATGCTAAAATTTTTAAAATAAACTATGAAAAATTCTTTAATTCTCCTTAATCATCTTTTAAATCATAAAATTTTTCCATGAAAACACACTCATCTAAATATTGATAGAAACTTGAATAATTCAAAATCTTATCCTTGTTATTCTTATCAAAGAAATAACTATAGTCTCCATCAACAATCATTGGAACTTGAAAAACACGTTTATACCAATTTCTTCGTGTATCCTCATTTAAAAATCGGGCTTCCATCAAAAAACTATAATCATAATCATTTTTCTTATCTACATAATTTGAGATATCAATATCATTCTTTTTTGCAATAAAATTAATCTCATAATCATTTTCTTTTACTTGTTTTGTAAATTCTAATAACGACAACGGATTACCATCATGAGTAAAAAATGCATCATTATCCACGTCATATAATACCCATTTTTCTAATTCTTCTTGAAATACTTCTATCAAAATATGACCATTATCATAACTATTCCACTCATCAAGAGTTAGTACCGCGATAATTCTTGCCTTTATCCCATGATCTTTTAAAAATTGAATTGACCAATTTGAAATAGTTCCACACGTTGCAAAAATCTTTTCATTTTTTGCTTTTGTTAGAATCTCAGAATAATTTTTTCCATCGTCTCTATTCCCATGTGAATATATCCATGCTATAGAAGATATCAATGCATCGCGATTTGTTTCAAAAACAATTCTTTGTAGGTTATTTTTTCCTGGATTAACAAATCTATAAACTCCTTCTTTATCTAAATTGTAAGTTTTTCCAGAAAAAATATATTTACCTTTTGGAATTACTAATGTATCTGGTAATCCAATTCCATTTTCATTAGATATGTTAGGTATTACATGAATTTTTTCCAAAAAAGCACGAAAAACAATCGGGCTATTACTCTCAATCCCTGGAGGTTTGATAATATTATCTTTCAATTTAACTTTCCTAAGAACGTTTGAAGCAGTTTTTTTTATTCTCATAAATTTTCTTTTCTTATTCACATTAAAAAATAACTATTGATTCCCTATTCATCATGATTAATTTTTAATCCATTCTATCAAAATTCGTTTTATAAGCCTGCAACCTGTCTGAAATGGCTTCATTTTCCGCTTTCCGCCTATCCTACGACCTTCATTTCCAACAATCTCATAAATTTTTTGCTTCCGTTTCATTCCTTTAATACTCATTTGAAATGTAGAGTCTAATTGCATTGCATCAAATTCTAATTCCTCAAAAGCTTTTCTAGTTATACTTCTACTTTCATTTAATGTATCTGTCATATTTCCGCCAAAAATTACATTTGCAATAAATGTAAACATCTTATTTCCAAATCCATCAATCAATCCTGCATCTAAATTTTCAGAACCTTTTCCAAATCTGGAAATAACAACCTGATCATATCCCTCATCCATTTTTCTAATTAATTGAAGAATCTCATTTGCTTCGTGATTTCCATCTGGTCCAAAAATTATAATTCTATCTGATTCCGTACAATTCACTCCCGTTAAAATTCCACCTCCGTGACCCTTATTTTTTTGATTTACAACATCAAATCCCATCTTTTTACATTCTTCAATAGTACCGTCAGTTGAACCGCCATCAATCACTACTATCTCATCGGCCCATTCTTTCTTAATATTTGGTAAAATTACTCTTACTCCATCAATTTCATTTAGAGTTAGAATAATTATTGCTACTGACATGTCTGAACAATTTTTGTAGTCTGAATAAATCTTGCTAAGAACTTTTTTGTTGTTTCATAAACCATGTTATCGTTTCTTCCAACCCCTCTCTAATTTTTGTCTCTGGTTCAAATCCTAATAATTCTCTAGCACGAACATTACTGACACATCTTCTTGGCTGTCCATTTGGTTTTGAAGTGTCCCACTCAATTACTCCTGAAAAGTCCATCAAATCTTTAATCATTTCAGATAAATCTCTAATTGATATTTCTAATTCACTTCCTAAATTTATTGGACTAGATTCATTATATTTTTCAGCTGCTAAAATAATTCCTTTTGCTGTATCTCTTACATGTAAAAAATCTCTAGTTGGGGAACCATCTCCCCATAGTACAATTTTCTCACTTTGTGATTCCTTTGCATCATAAATTTTCTTAATGATGCCAGGTATTACATGACTACTTTCTTCTGAGAAATTATCTGTAGGTCCATACATATTGGTCGGTATTACTGATATAGAATTGAATTCGTATTGTTTTCTATAAGCTTCTGATTGCACTAATT
>Ga0315318_10000776_pt1 | contig 13514 bp, 34 predicted proteins | sample M1200m3416metaG_FD_203703 | JGI IMG/M metagenome (GOLD analysis project Ga0315318, IMG submission 203703) | Ammonia-oxidizing marine archaeal communities from Monterey Bay, California, United States - M1 200m 3416 | ecosystem: Environmental > Aquatic > Marine > Coastal | place: USA: California... | reverse complement strand
TACTATCCTTTAACGGGGGTAGGGGGCAACATGCGTTGACGGGGGTGGCTATCAGGCGGCTACTTCATGCGGATCTCCTAGTAAATCGATTAAAATATTTTTTCTACTATAAAATTTTTCTCAGTATTTTTTCTATGTCAGGTCAATTTAAATTATCCAAACTTTTTTATGTTGATCCTAGATTACTGCCCAATCCTCATCACCCACTCACTCCCAGCCTCACATTCACGCTCCTCGACCCCACCATCTACGCATCACTAAAGAATAATATATTCATGAATGGCTTTGATTCCGAACATCCAATAATTGTGCGATTATGGAACAAATACCAAACCTTGGTGAGGTTCAATAAAATGTTACTTGAATTTCCAAGATTTCCATCTGTTACTTCTATTGTTAAATTGGATGCAACACATATAGAAGAGGGAAATCATCGTCTGGCAATAGCACTTGAATTAAAACTGAACCATGTGCCAGTACGATTTCAATTTCAGAAAAGAGATGGTTTCTCTAAATCCTTTTGAATATTTGAATATATGTTTTTTAATTATAATCAATCAGTATATAATATAGAATGGCCAGAACATCTGGCAGAAGAAGGTTCTCCTCTTCGGATTCCTCATATAATAAAGATAGAAGGTAATCTAATTGCGAAAGCATTAAGCGAGAATACTAAATGGGATACCTTTGTAGATGTTGGAGCAAGTGAAGGATTATGGACTATTAATATGGCTAAACGATTTAAACATGTTATTGCAATAGAACCATATCCAATGGCTTATGAATTTTTAAAGAAGAATACTTTTTCACTCTCTAATGTAACAATATTAAATCATGCTTTAGCACAGAGAAGCATAAGCAAATATAAAATGATTGAAGGTCCTTCTTTTAATATTGGAATGACAAAACGATTAAATGATTTTGCACTCTTGGATAAACAAATGCTTGAAGAATTTCATTGTGAGACATTTACAGTAGAAGCAAAGACAATAGATAGTCTAGAACTAAAGAATGTGGACATGATTAAGATAGATGCAGAAGGTGAAGAAAAAAATATATTAAAAGGAGCGAAAGATACAATAAAAAAATTTTCGCCTCATATTATAGTTGATAGTTGATTATGAATATTCCTTTTCTATCCACTATATAGGAATGAGGCAAGAATTTAAAAAGCATTAGTTGTGTGCTTGTTTTGCTGGTGGCCATAGGGAGTGAGCCGCAATCACTCTCTCCTTTTCTGTTCTGAAATGAACAGACGGGTTTTGGGGTTCTTGTCGATATGAAGGATCTTGGGACGAGTGTATTATTCCAGTGAACGTCCCTATTTCGTAAATGAAAACAGGTAGGAGTGTTATCTTAACTATTCTAGTCCTGTGAACACTCCTATCTTATTTGTATTCAACTTCTCATGCGAGTTGGTATGAATCTTGCAGGAGTATCTGTTCAACGAAGTAAAAAATACTGCAAAGCAATTAACCAATTTTATACCAACTCGTTTTTAGCGTAAAATATGAAATTTGAAAAAGATCATCCCTATACTAAGAAACTAGATGAAGTCCTGTCCCATTACTTTGTGGTTAAGACTGATGTGCCTGCGGTGCATGGAGAAGAGTACGAAGAAATGAAACAATTAATATTGGATTCTTTGTTTACGAATTATTTAGGAAATACTATTAGAAAGTAAGATGATAGATAAAAATCTTACTATACCAAACCGTGAGACCCTATCTGAAAAAGAATTAGAAATGATGTTGGATCCATTAGGGTTTGATGCCTTAAAAGACATAGACGAAATATATTGTAGGAACAGGCGCAAGTCTGATGATCCTTATATTAAAGCAACTCAAGAAAAACTTGATTATAGATTCCCAAAAATTGAAAATGCCGAACGAAGATAAAAAACTCAAGTCTACTGTTAGAATATTATTAGATGGAAAAGAGATTCTATATTCGCATCAGAATATATTAGCCGCAATTGATTCTTTCCTGCCTTATATAACAAATGATGACATAGATGATTTAATTAAAACTCTTACTACGTTAAAAGATCATAGACGGCAGAAAGAATACCTATCAAAGCTAGAGACTTTAAAACACTCTTGGCCATATCCTGATACAAAATTACAACCTAATAAAGAGCAATTAGAAAATGATTGATAAGACTGAACATACGGGACTTGCTGAAGCTGTCTACTATAGTGCAATAAAAAAAGAAGTAGAAGCTAAATATCTAAAACGAATCGACTATCTAGTGAATGCAAATAATGAACTCATGGATGAACTAGAACGATGTGAGAAGGAAAGGTATAAGGAGTATTTTGAATAAACATCCACAACTAGGTAAAAACTTCATGGGGTTCAAAGACCTCACGCATACTAACATGTGTTACAGATGTGATTGGTGTGATCAAGGATACAACCAACTTTACTGGTTGGAACAAATTGCAATTGAGTACTTCATTTGTGATAACTGCCAAAAGTACTACAGGCTGACTCCTAAAGACTTAGTTGAGTTAAAGTATGTAGAGACTAGAGAACAATGGCATAATGCAGATTGTTGGCCTAATAAAGGATTCTTTCCTTATCCAATAGGATTTGATACATAAATAAAAATTATTTTTAGCTTGACAGGTTTATTTAATATATGTTATAATAATAGTATTATAAAAATTAAATGTCAATAGAAAACAATTCCTTTTATCACATACAAGATATAATAGATAAAGAATTTAGAGAAGCATTTAGAGTACGTATGACTGAAGTAGAAGAAGCAAAACATTTTGAAAAAGAATTAAGAGACTGTTCAGATAAAATGGTAGAAATTTCTGATGCATGTAAAACATATTTTAAAAAACGATTTGAATTCTGTGAAAAGTGATAAGAGAATTGTTCCTAATTTTTTTCCTAATTTTGTAAAAGTGAAACATAAGTTTGAATGTCATTGGGAATGGAAAGGTGATCATGGTAAAACATATGAACAAGATTCTTTAGAATATGTTATAGAACATTTCAAAGATAAGAAGAATCTTGTGATGCTTGATGTGGGTGCCCATATTGGTTATTGGAGTGTTCAGATGTCACCTTACTTTTCTGCTATACATTCATTTGAATGCAATCATGATTTGTTTCCCGTACTGGCATACAATACACTCAAGTATGACAATATTAGATTATATCCTTATGGAATAGATGTTTCTACAGAAATGTTAGAGTTTGCTTATCTTCCTAACCATGCAGAAGGATGTATTGGTTCTTATGTGATAGGTAAGAATGAATTTCATAAACTAGGAGAATTACATCAAACTAAAGATGTATACAAAGAATTAATAATTACAGTGGCTCCTCCTAGAGTAAAGGGACCAATTGATTTTATTAAGATAGATGTTGAAGGCGCAGAATATAATGTTCTTAAAGCATGTGAAAAATATAAAAAATATGATCCTCTGATACATGTTGAAATTAAAACTGAATATGCTAAAAAGAAGTTAGGTGAATATATTGATATAGTTGAACAGATTACTCAATGTGATTATATTGCGAAATATAAAAAGACGAAATAGCGTTAGCGTAAATGAAGAATGAAAGAAAAAGTTTAGGTACTAAACCTCGCAATGCACGAAGTCGTGGCGGGAACTCTCTTGGTAGAACCGGATCATTTCATGGTATGTCAGACGGGACAGAATACTATATAACTTCATGTACTGCAGAATTAAAAGAACTTCTAGAAAAAGTTAATGATCTTGAATGGTATCTTAAAGAACATCCAAAAGCATCTTATCAAGAAATTATGTCAGTTATTCAAAAAGCAAAAAAAGTATTTGAAGAAAAACTAGAGATCATCGATGGATTCGTGTAAAAAAGAATTATATGATATACTTTCTGAATTGAATCATATTAATGATCAATACAATGAAGGAACAAGAACACTAGAAGCATGTTCCTGCGGTGGTACAACTGGATCTCAACTTGCATTAATACATGCAATGAGATTGATTGAAAATAAAATAGAAACATTTGCGGAGAATGATGATAAAGAAATCCGTGAAGAATTAGGAATTCCAGAGACAATTCCAGACACAATGAAATGGTATATTTAAAATGACAATTAATGAATTTATAAAAAAATATAGAAAATTAACTAAATGGTCAGGCTTCACCAGATCCTTTATTCCTCATATAGTTTGTAATGATGGATTTAAAATGTCTGTTCAAGCTGGACAAAGTATGTACAGTACTCCAAGAGTTGAAGCAAATGAATATGAAGATGCAGAAGTAGGCTTTCCTTCAGAAGAAGAAAAGTTGCTCACTACGTATGCAGAAGATCAAGACAATCTCTGTGGTACTGTCTATGGTTATGTGCCATGTTCTGTTATTGATCAAGTGATTGATAAGCATGGTGGAATAGATGAATCAAAATCAAAAGTTTTTGCTTCTTGAAAGGAGATTTTATGAAATGGTGGGAGAGTCATCATTTAGAACATACTCAATTAAGTTATTTTAGACATTTAATTCTTGGAATATATTTAAGTTTCTTAGCGTTAAGTGTTTTTGTACTTGGAATAATTCATAGTTTCATTCCAAATTTTATACCATTTCTACCAATAGAAATAATTGATAAGATAAAAGAAATATTTGAACACAATTATAGCACTAAACCAAAAAATGAATAACGAAGAAGAACATAAGCAACAGCAAGAAGAAGGTCCAGGAAATCCAGAATCAGAATTAGCTGTAAGAGGATTCAGAACATTCATGGGTGATGTATCACAAGATACAATGAAGCCTTTGATAGATTGGATCATTGCAGAGAACTTTAATAAAAAAAAGAAACATAAAGAATTGACTCTTGCTATCTGTAGTCCTGGAGGCGATCTCAATGCTTGCTTTGCATTAGTAGATGTTATGAAAGGATCAAAGATTCCTATTCGTACAATAGGTATGGGAATGATTGCATCTTGTGGATTGTTGATGTTTATCTCTGGAGAAAAAGGAAAGAGAATACTTACTCCTAATACTTCTATTCTTTCTCATCAATATTCATGGGGTACATACGGAAAAGAACATGAGCTATTTGCTGTAGTAAAAGAGTATGATTTAACTACTGCCAGAATGGTTAATCACTACAAAAAATGTACGGGTCTATCAGAGAAGGATATTCGAAAGTATCTTCTGCCCGCACATGATGTTTGGCTATCTGCTAAAGAAGCAAAGAAACTAGGACTGTGTGATTCAATTAAGGAAACATATTGATGATAACAGAAAAAGTTAAAGTAGTAGAACTAACATTAGAGGATGGATCTAAAATGATATGTCGTGGAGGCGAAGAAGCAGTACTTAGACAATGGGGTACTTATCCAGTAGTGTCTGCTAGATGGACAGGTGAAGAAGAAACAATGCAATGGGTTCCTGCTGATGAGGAAACCTATTATGATTGATCTGTTTCAAAAAGTAGATTTTAAATCTCATTCTGGATTAGATTTGACATGGAAGATTGAAATGGATGCTCTTACACCTAATGAATGGGATTGTATATCACATATGATACGAGAACTTTCTCAACCATTTAGAGAAGTAATTGGAATTCCCAGAGGAGGAAATGTATTAGGTAAGTTAATGAACCGACATGGCACAGGAAAAAAAGAAGATCCAATCTGTATTGTTGATGATGTTCTCACTACGGGAGAATCGATGAATGACTTTAAAATAAAAAGACAATGGAGAAATCCTACTGATTATATTGGATGGGTAGTATTTGCTAGAGGTCCCATACCCCATTGGGTTAATGCATTATTTAGAATGCCATATAGGGACAAAAATCATAATTTAATTACATTGGGAGTTATAGAATGAGTGAAATAGAAGAACATCGAGAATCAATGAAGGTTTAAAATAGAGTTGACTATACAGAAGAGACCAGTTATAATATAACATAGAAATAAAAAAATAATTATGAATCAAACTATTAGTGATAAAGAAATTTGGTGGAATCCACAGCACCCGACTTACCATGCCCATGTGGGTCGTCCTAGTTGTCAGAATTGTGGAAAACCTGCTGACATGAATAATAAGTATTCCTCTGGACAAATAAAGTGGCGTGACATGTGTTACGATTGTCATGATCACAGAACAGATAAAAACTATCTTGCAACTAAGTTTGTAGGAAAGACATTGTACTGAAGATGGACAGTAATGTAGAAAAAGTATGTAATGCATTAAAAAAGAGAGAAGAAAAAGGTATGAATACCTATGGAGTAAGTACCGACAGAACTGATCTTACTACAGGGGAATGGTTACAACATCTTCAAGAAGAATTGATGGATGCTTGTGTATACATAGAAAAATTAAAAAATGAAAAAGAAACGAGTTGGTAAACGAGGTAGAAAGGGATGGCGTAAACGTAATCCTCGATGTACACTTTGTACTCCAATTCGATGGATGGGAAATATAAAAGGCAGACATCCAATGAGAGAGTTGAAACAATTAGATAAAGAAAAGCATGAAAAACACCACATCGATGTTGGAGAATGATCCATATTTAGATTCTTACAAAGATGCTCCTTGGCTCGATGAACATATAGTATTCGAAGATGAAAATGTAATAGTATATAAAGATGGATATCCTGTTACTGAAGGACATCTATTGTTTGTTCCGAAAAAAAGAAAACAGAGAATGGACATTACTATTGCTTTTGAATATGCATGGGAATGGGGAGTGAAAGGTATGATGGATTATAGATGGGAAGCATTTAATGTGGGCATTAATAATGGAGTTGAAGCGGGACAATCAGTAATGTGGCCACATGTACATATGATTCCACGAAGAAAAGGAGATAATCCAAATCCAAGAGGAGGTGTCAGAAATGTAATTCCATCTAAAGGAGATTATTAAAATGGACAAAGCAGTAAAAACATATATTGCAGTACTTAAAGCTGAAATAGAACATTTGAAATCAAAACTTGAGCCAACTGAAATGGGACATATTCATACTACTATTTCTACTTTACAACATCGTGTGAAAGAATTAGAACAACAAAGGAGTTAATTATGATAGAGAAAGTAAAACCTGTCACAAAGATTTATAAAAAGACAGACCTAAATAAAGAAGATAGGCGTAAGTTTATACAAAGAGTTTTCATTGATTGGAAAGCTAAGAGGGCAGAAAAGTTGATAAAGGATCAAGTGGTTATTCAGAAAGTTGAATATGATCCAGAACGACAATCACCTTCCGTGTGGACTAAGAGTAGTGAAACAAAGTCTGGACCCCCATACATGAAAAATAAAAATGGCTGATTTTACTTTTGCACATAGAGAAGAAGGATTTGATGAACATATTAATAGATCCGTCAGAGGATATTCGGATTTGTTACAAGATATTATTTCTCTTTCTAGATATTTTATTGAAGATGAAACAACTGTATTAGATATTGGATGTTCCACGGGAAAAGTAACAGAAGCAATGTTAAGACACAATTCAGATCATTGTAAGAATGCAAAATGGGTTGGTGTCGAAATTGCAGATGGTTTTGAAAAAGATTTATCTAAGAGAGAAGCCGCATTAAAAAAAGAAGGACATGATGTAGAATTTAAGCATCCAGTAGATATTAAAAAATATAGAGATTGGAATGGAACAAGTCTTGTTACATCAATTTTTACTTTGCAGTTTATGTCGAAAAAAGATAGAATGGAAGTATTGAGAAACATATATACTGGATTAAACGAGGGTGGTGCTTTTATATTTGCAGAGAAAACAATATGTAAAAGTGCATTGGTTCAGGATATGCTTACATTTAATTATTATGATTATAAAAGATCAGTAGGTAAATTTACTACAGAAGATATTATGGATAAGGAACGTACTTTGAGACATATGATGAAACCCAATACATGGGAACAAGTTGAGCATATGGTATCGTATGCGGGATTCTCTACAGTACAACCGTTTTGGAGAAATCATGCATTCGTAGGAGCGATTGCTATTAAGGATTACGGAAGAGATTAAAAGAATTAGAGTTGGGCAAATGACACTAAAGCCAGGGGGGAGGGACGGACTTCATCCTTGAGTGCGAGTAAGTGACCCTACCTAGATGAAGTTAAGGGGTCTATCCAAAAAGGCCCACCGTACGTGCAACGGGATGAGGATAGAATAGTCTAGGCCCTACCCAACTCTTTTTATCACAAGTAATGGAAAGTTTTATGTGTATGTATTTGATTTGCTAAAATTTGTTGAACCGCAACAACGGTTGGAGGGAATGCTAGATAAAAATAAAACTCATCAGAAAGAAGGAGATTATTGGGTAAAAAAAATTGAAGACATACCTAAATGGGATGAGAGATCATATCGAGAATTTTATGAATACGGACAAGAATTTTTACCCAAATTACATCATTGTGATATGGTGTGGAGGGGTAGTGGAGGATATGATACAACATTACGAATGGAATTTATAGATGGAGAACCCCTTACTATAAAAAATTATAACATTGCAATGCAATATGTATGTTATAAAATTGTACCCGCTTTCTTTAGATATAGTATGTCTGATGTTGCAGGAATTAGTCATCAAGAATTAATAGATGGATTTTTAAGACAACAACGCAAGACAAGACTTTATTTTCATAGTGATCTGAGGTTTAAAAACTTTCTCATTACTAAAAAAAACAGATTATATTTAATGGATATTGATGGATTAGAATGGACTTCGGGTCTTCCTGACCTTGATGAATTGTTTTTAAATGCTGAGAGAAGTAATCCAGTTGACTGCAAGTCCATCTAGTGACACAAAGAAGACACATAAGAATATGATTAAAAAAGGTGGAACAACATCTCAAACTCAAAGTAAATCTTTTGAAGAATTTTGTATATTTTTTGAAAATTCAATTACTGAAAAAGATTTGGATAAATGGGAAGAAATTGTTTTTAAAATAAGAAGAGCAAAAGAACTGGATATTGCCCCCCTACCTGGAGTTATGGAAATTGAAATGAAATATGGAAAAAATATTATGAGAACTAGAGTCCGGAGATAAAATGAGTGATGTAAAATCAATAATGAGAGATATTGATATTGAAAGAATATATACTGAACTTGATACATTTATTCTTAATGATGATAAATTTCAAGATCAAATAAATGATTTACATCTTTCAGTTCAAATTTGTTTACAAGGAATAGATGCAGAAATGGATCCTTATTTTGGAAGTCGAACTTTAAAACATATAACAGATGAAGGATTCGATGAAGAAGATTTTAATGTATTTCTTTTTCCTGAACTAGATTATACAAATTCTGTAATAGAAGATTTGAATATGTTTAGAACTCGTATTATGTTATTAAAGCCCAAAACGTGTTTAACATTTCATGCTGATCCTAGAAAACGTGTTCATATACCAATAGAAACAAATGAAGATTGTTTTCTCTTGATAGATCGATATGCACATCATTTGCTTGCTGATGGATCTGCATATCTTTGTGATACTACTAAATTACACACTCCGATTAATGCAAGTCTTGGAAGTAATCGTACACATATAGTTGGTGTAACACCATAAATGTCTTGACACTCCTCACTAGATTTGATACCATATAAGTGAAGGTTAAAAATAATTGTTAAGGAGTATATTATGATTTGCAGTAATTGTGGAAAGAGAATATTAAAAGGATCAATAGACATAGGTCATCATTGGAATCTTAGTGAGGATCTTGCGTTTGCTTGTTCTGAAAAATGTGCGAAAGAAGCACCTAAGAATTGGTTGTCAGATTCACCTGCTTCAATTCTTAGCAAAAATAAATTTAAGATGAAAGACTAAAATGGGAACAGAAAAAAAGAAGTTTAATGATCATATGATTAAAGAAACTGAGAAAATTCCTCAACATGTTTTAGATGATATTCGTGGAGATGAGATTAGAATGTTGAGAAAAGAACAAGCTCAAAGGGAAATGTATGATGATCCTTACATGAACTGGAGTGGCTTGAGATAAAATGAAAGTGAAAGATGACAAATATATAGGACCTCTTAAATATCGTGGAAGGTTCTTTTTAAAACTTGAGAAACGATTAAAGTTTCCTGCTTTTACAATTCATGTATTAAGTAGTAGAGATGGAAAGCAAGCAACTTTTTATAATATAAAGAATGAAAATGATGTTCCTATCGATGAAGGTGATTGCATTGCAGTAACAGCAACAATTGCTAAGTATAAATTATTCAAAGGGACATCACAAACTTACCTCAATAGAGTCGTTTTAATTGAAAATAAAGGTAAAGCGAGTGTCGTATAATGGCAATACCTGAGATTTCCAATCTTATAATGCGGGTTCGATTCCTGTCACTCGCTCCAATTCCTCCAAAATAACCAAGAAATGTCTTGACACTCCACCCTATATTTGAGATAATATAAGTGAAGGTTGGGAATTCATCCCGCCATTAACCCCTTTCAGAGATCAAATATGAGTGAAAGACTTGAAACAACTGAAGAATTTTTAGCAAGAGGTGGTCGTATTAAGCGATCCGAAAAGATTCTCGGTGCTAAATCACTAAATATGTTTTCAAAGTATTCTGCGAATTATCGTGGAGGTTCTGGAAAAACCCGCATGGGAAAAAATGGATCGGGAAAAGCCCGAATGTCAGAAGCATTTACTAGTATTAAACATCTTTCAGTATAGAGAAAAATTATGCGTGTTATAGAAAATGAAGTAATGTCCGATAAAATGGACGAAATGCTTGATGTCATGATAGAAAGTTATAATTCATGGTCAAGAGCAGGTAAAAGTGGATCAGATGAAATCAAAAAGCAAATGGAAAAAGATTATGCTGATGGTCTTACTTATGAATATGGCTCTAAATACATAAAAGTGATAAGCGGAAAAAGAGGAAGTACTTCTGTTTGTGCTTTTGTTGTTAATACTGATCGTGATAAAAAATTTCGTTTCGGAGATATTTTGAAGCCTGCTGGTTGGGCCGCTCCTGCAAGGAACTTTGCAAGGGGAAATGTTTTTGAAGAAAAGGGTTTTCGTTGTGTAAGATGGACTGGAGCTTATTAAATGAAAGTTAATCTTCATTGTAGAAATTTTGATCAAAACGTTAAGGATGCAATTGTTGGTATGACCGCTTATGGTCTAACCAAATTGCTTCCTAATCGTGAAAGACTTTTAGATAATGTAGAAATAGATGTACATATGAGGCGCCATCATACTGGTGGTGAAGCAAAAATTAAAGACGGAACTAATGTCTACAGACCAAGGAAGTTTCAAATTATTCTTGATCATCGCAAAATGAATGAAGATGAATATGGTCGTAGAAGGGAAGGTGATGAATGGGTTCATCAGATTCTTGAAACTATAGCTCATGAATTAATTCACATTAAACAATATCTTCTTGGTGAATTGACCTGGAGATCAGGTAAATTATATTGGAAAAATAAAGATTTTTCTCCAGAAGATTTAATTGACTATTATGAATTACCATATGAAGTAGAAGCACATGGAAGACAACGTGGTTTGTTTTTAGCATTTATTTCAGTTTGGGATGATTTTGTAAAACGAGAAATGGAGAAAGTATGAAAATGTGGGAACAACGAAGAAACTTTAAACGTTTCTTGGAAGACCTAAAAGTTCAAGAAGAAAAATGGAAAAAGAAAACTCAGGAGATTGTAATATGAATGTTACTGATGAAGTTTTTCGTTTTTCATCTACTTGTGAAGGAGAAAAAATTATTTTTCAAATGAATCGTGGATCTACTTTACCAGACCTTTTGAAAAACTTTAAACATTTTTTAAATGCTTCTGGATTTGAATATGTAAAAGTAATAGAAGCAAAAGATGATTCAGGAAATTATTTTACATCAGATGAAGATGGTATGTATATTGATTCTGATGAATCTGATCTTCCATTTTAATTATGGGGAGACCGAGCAAGTGGCGAGCCCAACTGACTGTAAATCAGCCGTCTAAGACTGTGATGGTTCGACTCCATCTCTCCCCACCAATAGAGATTTGATATGGGTTTAGAAGTAATAATTCCATTTATACCATGGCTTACATGGTCTTGGTTATGGGAAAAATCAATATGGATTGCATTGATTAGTTCGACAATATATCATTGGGACAAGCCGCATGGATTTTGTTCAGTTGCATCAGGCTGTCCTTTTTAAAAATTAGCTAACCACTTGTACGAGAGAATTGACCAGCTACTACGATCACTTTGTGATGCGTGAACATGCCAGACGGAATTCGAGGTTACAGGTGCTATGAGGGGTATGGGGAGCGTGGGATAAGCTCAGAGCTACGCATAAGCCTGCCCCTTGCTATTTTTACTGGTCCCATCGTTCAGTTAGGCCTAGGACTCTAGATTGTCAATCTAGCAACATGGGTTCAAATCCCATTGGGACCGCCAATGTGTCTGTGGCTGAATGGTTTAGGCTATTGTTTGCAAAACAATATCATGCAGGTTCGAATCCTGTCGGACACTCCACAGGCGTGTAGTTCAGTTGGTTAGAACATCACTCTGATACGGTGAAGATCGATGGTTCAAGTCCATCCACGCCTACCAAATAAAATAGGGGTTTAGCTCAGTTGGGAGAGCGCCTGTTTTACACGCAGATTGTCATTGGTTCGATTCCAATAACCCCTACCACAAATAATTGAAACTAAAACTTTATTATGAAAACTATATTTTATTTTATTACGACATTAATATTACTTGGAGGATGTGCAGATATTAAAGAAGAACATGGTGAAGATTCTGCTAAAACTAAAGGCAAAATTATTGTCTATGCTGTTAACTATTCGTTATAGAGGAAACATGAAAAAAATTAGCGTAATTATTTTTATATATTTTCTTTTTATTGCTGGTGTCTCTGCAAAAACATTTTCAACGACAAACAATTATGGTTGGGTATCAGAGGCTTTTAAATATTCATTTCAACTTAAAGATTTAGAAGGTAATTGGATTACAGTTGTTGAAAATAAAAAATATTATATTATAAAAGAAGGAAGACAGTTAGGTAATTCAGAACAAACATTTTCTGGATCACTTCCTGAAAGTGGAACTTATGTAAGTGGAAGAATGTTAGTAAAATCGTGGATTGTTAAAGCATGGGTTATTAATGATGGAAAAATTTGGTATACAAAAAATGTTGTTGATAACAGTTTTGAATATCAGAATTTTGCTACAGATAATGAATCTAAATATGGTGAATGGACTTTAGATTTTGAAAATTCAGAAGAATTTAAAGCTACAGGAGGAATGTTTTACGTACAAAATTTTCATACTCCATTAGTAATTGGAGATGAAGATGTTATTTTTACTGGACTTAATATTAGTGATTATGATGATGGTATTTCATTAACAACAGGTGCAGATAAATGGGCCCATGGAATTTATTTTGAAAAAGAAAGATTGTTTAAAGGATTGATACGTGGTATACCTAAAAAAATAATAAGAATTAATTACTCTGCTACTATGACAGACAGAGAGAATATGACAGGAGATGTTGTAATGGTTCTTGATGAAAATGGAA
>Ga0315318_10000775_pt1 | contig 13514 bp, 10 predicted proteins | sample M1200m3416metaG_FD_203703 | JGI IMG/M metagenome (GOLD analysis project Ga0315318, IMG submission 203703) | Ammonia-oxidizing marine archaeal communities from Monterey Bay, California, United States - M1 200m 3416 | ecosystem: Environmental > Aquatic > Marine > Coastal | place: USA: California... | reverse complement strand
ATGGAAAATTTGGTAAATTGTCGTCAAAAAGTATGTTTAAGGGAATTTACAAAGACAAAACTGTTCTTGTTACAGGGCATACTGGGTTTATAGGTAGTTGGTTAACATTATGGCTACAATCCTTAGGCGCAAAAGTTGTTGGTTACTCTTTGAAGCCCTCAACAAAACCATCTCTTTTTGAAACGCTTGGTTTAGAAAATGAAATTACTCACATAATAGGTGACATACAAGATAAACAAAACTTGTCGGATAGTATAGAAAAATATAAACCAGAAATAGTGATTCATTTAGCGGCACAGCCACTTGTTAGAGTTTCATATGAGGATCCAGTTGAAACATTTCGGACTAATATTTTAGGGACTGTAAATATTTTAGATTCAATTAGAAAATCAGATTCAGTATCATCTTGTGTTGTTATGACTAGTGATAAATGCTACCAAAATCTTGACGCTAATCGTTTTCATAAGGAAACAGATCATTTGGGAGGTAGTGACCCTTATAGTGCTAGCAAGGGAGCTGCAGAAATTATAACAAATTCATTCAGAAATTCATTTTTTAACAAAGGTAATATCGCTACTGTAAGAGCTGGAAATGTTATCGGAGGTGGAGATTGGGCTAAGGATAGAATTGTTCCAGATTGTATAAGGGCGTTAATTGCTAACAAAAAAATTATGGTAAGGAATCCTTCATCAATTAGACCTTGGCAATTTATTCTAGAACCAATTTCCGGAATACTTTGGCTGGGCTCTAAATTATATACAAAACCAGAAAAATTTTCAGAAGCGTGGAATTTAGGTCCAAACCAAATTAGTAATATGACAGTTGAAAAAGTTGTTCAAAACACCATTAGAATTTGGGATAAAGATGGATCAGAAAAAGGCAGTTGGCTTGATACATCAAAAGAATCTAAGAATCAGCCTAACGAATCGATTTCTTTATTACTAGATTCAACAAAAGCTCTCACCTCTTTAGAATGGAAAACAATCTATTCTTTCGAAACAACAATTAACCAAACAATTTCTTGGTACAAATCATACTATAACAACGATACTTCAATGAAAGAGTTATCTGTTCATCAAATTGAACAGTATTCTAAAGTTGCTGACCAAATGAATATGACATGGGCTAAAAATTAAACTGATAATTATGTATCCAGAACATCATATAATAAAAAATGGACATATAGACAGATGTCAAGTATGTAATTCCAATAAACTAAATTTAATACTTGATTTGGGACAACAACCACTTTGTGACACGTTATTGACCAAAGAAATGCTAGATCAACAAGAAACAAAGTATCCACTTAGAATGGTTTGGTGTGAAGAGTGCTCATTGGCACAAATAGATTACTGTGTTGATGGCAATTTAGTTTACCATCCTGATTATCCATATAGAACTGGTATTACGAAAGAACTTGTAGAATATCAGAATAGTATAAGCAAGTCACTTATGGCAAAATACAATTTGAAGCATAGTGATTTTGTAGTAGATTTGGGATCTAATGATGGCACTCTTTTAACTGGATTCAAAGATCATGGAATGAAAGTACTTGGTGTCGAACCCACGAATATAGCAAGAATAGCTAACCAAAATGGAGTTGAAACTATACAAAAATTTTTTACTGTGAAAACGGCTAACGAGATTAAAAATAAACATGGTAAAGCATCACTCATCCTTGCCACTAACATGTTTGCACATATGTCTACAATAGGTGAAGTGATATCTGGAATTGAAATTCTTCTGAAAGACGATGGTGTATTTGTATTTGAGAATCATTATTTGTTGGACGTTATACAAGGTGGGCAATTTGATACAACATATCATGAACATCTAAGAACATATTCTCTAAAATCCCTAGTCAAACTTTTCAGCTATTACAATTTCACTATTACTGATGTTGAACGGGGTAGTAGATATGGTGGTAATATACGTGTGCATGTTACCAAGGGTAAAAATAGAAATATTTCTGAAAATGTCACCGCAATGCTGAATCTTGAAGAGCAATCAGGTCTCTATAAATTAGAAACTTATAGGAAATTTGCAGGTAGGGTAAAAAAAGCCAAGAAAGATTTTATGAGCTTTATCCTCAAGATAAACAAAGATGGTAAAACCATTGTAGCAAATTCATGTCCTGGACGTTGTGTTACATTATTGAATTATTATGGCGTGGATGCTAGCTTGATACCATACATTGCAGAACAACCAACATCGTTGAAGCTTGGCATGTTTTTACCTGGGAAACATATACCAGTAGTAAATAATGAGATACTCGTAAAAGAACAGCCTGATTATGTTATACTTTTGGCGTGGCATTATGCGGAATCTATCATGGAACAATTAAAAGCTAGAGGACTAAAATCAACCTTCGTTATACCACTTCCAGATCTTACGATTATAGAAAATTAGTATGAACACAAAAGTAGCAATCATAGGATCTGGGTTTGGAATGTATGGACTACTTCCGGTATTTAGTGGGATCAAGGGATGCCAAGTGGTAAGCATTTGTGGTAAAAATTCTGAAAGGATGCTAAACTATTGTAAAAAACTAGACCTTAGTAGATATACAAATTGGAGAGAAATGCTACAGAAGGAAAAACCTGATGCCGTTGCCATAGCCGTGATACCTAGTTATCAATATGAAATAGCAAAATATGCATTGGAAAATGGAATTGCAGTTTTTGCAGAGAAACCTTTGACTACTGACCATGACACTTCCTTAGAGATAAGTGAATTAGCGAAAGAAAAAGGATTACCCAATATGCTGGATTTTATTTTTCCAGAAATTCCTGAATGGCAGGCAACAAAAAAAGTGATTGAAAGCGGATTGGTGGGTAAAATTTACAAAATCAATGTTGACTGGGCATTTTTGAGTTATGATTTAAGAAATAGTATCAAATCTTGGAAAACAGACGTGCAACAAGGAGGGGGTGCACTTTCTTTTTATTTCTCTCACGCATTTTATTATCTGGAATATTTCTTGGGTAGGATTAAAAATGTACGATGTCAGTTGTTCTCATCAGAAAAAAGCCTGAATAAAGGAGAGACTAGTATGAACATGACTATATTGTTTGAAAGTGGATGCATGGGAAATGTAAATATGGACATTTCCTATTCTGATCAACAAAAACATACACTTGAGTTTTTTGCGGAAGGTGGTAAAATAATATTGAAAAATATTAGCGACAGTTTTGTTGACAACTTTGAATTAATTGTTGATACTGGACAAAAAATACAAAAAATTAAGCCAGATAATATACTTGACATTTCACGGGACGAATTAGAAGATCAAAGAGTAAAAGTAATCAAACCTATTGCTGAAAGATTTATCAATTGGTGTAATACTGGTGTCGAGGCAAAGCCTGATTTTGAAGATGGTTTACGAGTACAGGAACTAATATTATTGGCAAGAAGTTCTCATTATTCTAGTTAGGTCCATGATTAATTTTGTAGACTAGTGTACCTAATTTAGATTTGTAGAGTAATTCTAAATAAGATTTAACTTTAGGATGATTTGGATTTTCTAATATCTTCAAGTTTTCAGGTGATTCTATTAAAACAGTTGGATGATAAATCAAATAATCTGGCACTGGTTTGTAAACACTATTTCTGTCCAAAGGAATACTTAGAATGTTTGAAATGAAAATCTCGTGTTCTGACCAGTTTTCTCGTGTAATGTATGATTGTAAGCTTTCTTTTCCATCTCCCTCAACAAAATCTGCAAATAACAATTTACAATTACAATAATAAACAAAAACCCAATTATTTCCCATCACATAGCTATTTTCAATATCATCCTGTTGAGATAATATTTCGCCGATTCGTTGAATTTCTGTACCTAAATGTAGCCCATGTTTTTTATCACCAAATATTTTTTCGACTTCTCCAATTATACCATCAAAAGACTTATCACCATATTCAATCATATTCATGAATTTGTAGGAAAAAGCTAAGTTAACGCTAAGAAGCAAAATAATAGAAATAATGATTATAGTTTTTACTGATGATGAATATTTTAGACTAATTTGTTTGGACTCATTTTTTCTTATGGTTAACTCTGGGATTAATCCCAGAAAAAATAAAGAAGCTAAAATTGGAAAAACTATCCATATAGAAAAGAAATTTTCTGCACGGCCAACAGGAATTATCGCCATCATCATAAAGTATGTAATTGCAATAATGAATAACGGTAAAAAATTTTTTTGAATTTTTTTAAATGAAAAAATTCCAAGTATAAGCATTGGTATAATTATAATTGCAAAAAAATATGTTTCAAGAATTCCTAATAATGAGATTATTATTGTAGTAGAGATTGTAGATAGAATTAACGAAAGTATGAGCTTCTTGCTATAATTAGGTTTTAGATAATATATTACTCCACCAAAGATTAGAATAATACCTACATATGGTACAGCAGGAATAGGTGAAATATTGTCTATTCCACCACTAAGATTAAAAATTCGATCTGGGTTATGATAAAACAAATTAAACAAATAATTTTCCAGAAATATATTAAAATCTGAAGTTATTCCAGAAAAAAAAGATTCGCCCTGGATATGTACTTGTTTTTCCCATTCTTCTGTTTGGATGAATGCAGATGTAGTATGCATATAATAATTTGGATCACTATCAATCAAGTTACCAAACGTAGTGTAATTGTAAATAAGTAAAGGGCTACAACCCACCAAAAATGAACCAACAAATAGTAAGGCTAATGGAAGATTTTTTCTAAGTTTCTTATTACGAATTAGTAAGTAAATTAGGAAACCGATTACTACGGGAAATGTTTGATAGCGGAACATGAAAGAGATTCCTAATAATATGCCAGCCAAAATTAGATGATTGTAAAGAATATGGGTTTTAGTAAAATAATAAAAAGATAAAAAAACCAAAAAAACAGGAAAAATTTCATTAAAAGGAAATGCTGTTTGGAAATGTAATTTTGGATTTACAGCAACAATTAACTGCGTCAAAAAAGCAATTTTGAAATTAAAAATATTTTTTGTAATAAAAAATGCTAAAAATACAATTCCAGTTCCGCTAATTATTGAAATAATTTTAATAGTTAGGTATGGATCATGAAAAATTGTATTTAAAGAAGAGAATAAAACTGGACCGCCGATTGGTGCATTTGGAACCTTTACATTTTCATAATCACCAAATAGAATTTGTTCCCCCGCAAAAAAGTAATACATCGCATCAGAACCACGAGCTGGATTATCAATGAAAAACGATACATATGATGTAAATAAAAAAAATATTATTGTAACAAGTATTGGAAGTTTATTAATTTTAAAAAAATTTTTTGATGTATGAGTAACTTTTGATCCATTTTGTTTGCTCATAACAATAAAACCAAAAACACTCTAGTTAATGTATGATTCTTAGTTTAAACCAGTCTTTGGTAATAAAATATAAGAAGAGCTTATTATAGCAACATAAATCTTCAAAAAATATGGTGACAAATTTAAAACAGAAAAATTTGAAAATTCCTCATACTAAGAGAACTAAATTTGTGTCATTTGATGGTAGTATTGAGATTGTTTCTCAGCATCAACGCCCAGATAGATTCCGTAATTTGGAACAAGTACCAAAAGATGTTATTCGAATAGGTCGTGGTGGTGGTTATTCATACGCTGCTCCAAGTTTTGGAAAAAATATCCTGACACAAGAAATGACGTGGTTTAATCGTATACTTGATTTTAATGAAAAGTCACAAACTGTTGTAGTTGAAGCTGGAATAACCTTAAAAGAATTATTAAAATGGAGTTTTGGAAAGAAATTACTCCTAAAAATTCAACCGGGTCATCCAGATATTACAATAGGAGGGTGCGTGGCAGCAAATGTTCATGGAAAAAATCCGCATAAAGACGGTACTTTTGTTGATGTGGTTTTAGAAATTAAATTATTTCATCCAGATCATGGGCTTATAATATTAAGTAGGACTCAAAATGCTGATATTTTTGAACTGACTTGTGGCGGTTTTGGATTAACTGGAATTATAGTTAGTGTAAAACTACAACTTGATGTTTTACCGTCAGATAGAATGATTTTTGAGAGAACACCTATTGAATCAATGATAGACGCAACAGAATTTTTTAAAAAAAATTTAGATGCTGATTTTATTTCTAGTTGGCATGATGGTTCATCTTCAAAGAAAAATTTTGGAAGGGGTGTTGGGTACAAGGGGGTTTTTGCGGAAGGTTTTAAATCAAATAGATTAATCATTCCAAAAAAAATGGCACTTACCCCATATTCTAGGGCAAGTTTACCATTTTCTATTTGGAATAAAACTACTGCTGCAATTACATATTCGATTTATCGTAAGCGTGAAATCACTGGTCCAAAAACCTATGAGAGAAATGTTTTTGATAGTATGTTTCCATTTGGGGGAAGTGCAAAATCCTTTCATCTTTTCTTTGGAAAAAATGGTTTCGCAGAGTATCAAATTCTAGTACCTTACAATAAGGTTGAAGAATTTGTTAATGATGTCACAAAACTGATAAAAATTGAAAAACCTCCTTTAATTGTTATTTTCATGAAACCTTTTCATGGAAGTCAAAAATATCTACGATATTCTGGTTCAGGTATTACTATAGCACTAGATTTTCAACGTTCACAAGCAACTACTAAAACATTTTCAAAATTAGATGATATTATAATTTCACACGGAGCAATCCCTAATATTGTAAAGGGCCCAAGTAAGCGAATAGTACAAAACTGCTTTCCTGAATATCACAAGTTTATTGATGAATTAAACAAGTTTGATCCTAGAAGAATATACAAATCAGACATATCAGAGAAATTAGGTCTATGACTTACATAATTGTTGGTGGTTCCGCAGGATTAGGTAGGGCGATTGCAAAAAAATTTGCATCAGAAAAAAACGATTTGATTATAATTTCATCTGATTTGAGAGATACAAAAGCACTTGCTTCTGATTTAGAAATTAGATATGGAATAAATGTAGTGCCATTGCAAATGTCTTTGTCGAAAAATCCAATTACATTTAAGAAAGTTGATGAGGCTCTAGAAAATCTTTCTCAATTATCTGGATTGATTCTTCCCATTGGATCTAATCATCCTAACGATGTTCCAGGGATTGATGACAAAAGTTTTTCTGAACTTGTAAATACAAATTTTACATCTGTTTGTTTATGCATTAATCATTTCTTACCAATCCTAAAAAAACTACCGAATACCACGATTATTGGTTTTGGAAGTATAGCTACTATTAGAGGAAGATCACGAAATGCAACTTACGCTGCATCAAAACGTGCATTAGAAAGTTATTTTGAAAGCTTACGACATTTTGTTGTAAACTCACATTTGACTGTACAATTTTACATTATTGGTTATATTGATACAAACCTATCATTTGGAGCTGATATGACTTTGTTTAAACCTGCTCAAGTGGATAGATTAGCTAACATTGTTTTCAATAATAGATTACAGGATTTTGGAACTACTTCTTATCCTAAATATTGGAAAATAATCAAAATTTTATTACCAATCGTTCCGTGGTCTGTTTTTAAAAAATTCAAAAAATAAAATAAGAAACGTATGAAATTACAAAACTAAAATCTGTTATTATTAATTGATGGGTAGATTCTTAATTTAGGTAAAAAAAATGTGAATATGGTAAAACATACAATTTTTGTGCGTGTTGATTCAGGTTATGATATTGGTTTTGGTCATACTATGCGTTGTTTGTCACTTGCACAAACTCTTAAAAAAATGAATTTTGAGATATGTTTTATTTCAAAAAAAGAAAGGGGAAATATTTCAAAACTTTTTGAGGATAAGGGTTTCACAGTATATTATATTCAAAATGATCACTCAAAATCAAAAAAGAATGATATTATTAAAAATGATGTAAATCAAACTGTAAAAATAATAACTAAACATAAGGCTAAATCATCTTGGATAATAGTTGATCACTATGATTTAGATTTTAAATGGGAAAAAAGTCTACGAAAATTTGCTGATAAAATTATTGTAATAGATGATTTGGCAAGAAAACATGACTGTAATTTATTATTAGACCAAAATTATAACAAGAATTTAAAGACCAGATACAATAAATTAGTTCCAAGAAAATGTATTAAATTGCTAGGTCCAAAATATGCATTATTAAGAGATGAATTTCCTATTCTAAGGAAGAGTGTAAAACCTAGAAAAAATTTTAAGAGTATTTTGATATCATTTGGTGGAAGTGATCCTACAAATGAAACTGGAAAAGTTTTATCTGCAATGAAAATTCTAAAAACTAATAAACAATTTTTGGAAGTAAATGTAGTTATAGGTAAATCAAATAAAAATAAACACAAAATTAAACAATTATGTAATTCTATTCCTAATGCTAAATTTTATCAAAATGTATACAAAATTGGTAAATTGATGTGTAAAGCGGATTTAGGTGTAGGTGCAGGTGGTAGTACGATATGGGAACAATTTTGTTTAGGTCTTTCAACAATTGTTTCGATAGTAGCAAAGCATCAACAAGAAACAACTGAAGCCTTAGCAAAAAATGAATATTTAATTAATTCCGGCATGGCAAAAAATCTATCAATTAAAAAATATGTAGAAATATTTGAAAACCTTGACATAAAAAAACTACAAAAAATATCTAAAAATTCCTTCAAAATTGTTGATGGTCATGGTAGTACTCGTGTTGCTAAAAAGATTAGGTTATTACAATCTACTTGTTGATAAAGTGTATGACTAAAATTAAATTAGATGATCATCTGATAGGTCATGATTGCCAGCCATTCATAATCGCTGAGGCAGGAATTAATCATAATGGTGAAATTGAAAATGCATTAAAGATGATTGATGTTGCAAAAAATGCGGGTGCTGACGCTGTTAAATTTCAGACTTTTGAAGCATCTGGAATTGTTGTTGATACATCGTTGACTTTTACTTACAAATCACAGGGAAAAGAGATTACTGAATCTATGTTTGAAATGTACAAGAGGTGTGAATTTTCAAAAACAGAATGGATTAAAATTAAACAAAAGTGTGATGAAACAGAAATATTATTTTTATCTACTCCAGAAAATCGTTCTGATCTTGATTTGTTGCTTGAATTAGGTATTCCTGCAATAAAAGTTGGTTCTGATGATTTTACTAATATTCCTTTACTGAAAGATTATTCTAGTACAGGTTTACCCTTGATAATTTCTTGTGGGATGGCTAACCTCAACGAGATCCACCAAACATTGAAGGCTATAGGTTCATTGGAAAAATATCCAACGGTTTTGATGCTTACAACATCAGAATATCCAACTATTCCAACCAATGTAAACTTGTCAAAACTAAAAACACTAGAAAAATCCTTTCCAAAAATTCCATTGGGATATTCTGATCACACACAAGGAATTTTAGCTTCATCTCTTGCTGTTACTTTCGGCGCTAAAGTGTTTGAAAAACATTTTACGCTAGATAAAAACATGTCAGGACCCGATCATTGGTTTTCTGAAGATCCTGACGGCTTAAAAAATTGGGTTGATTCAATTAGAACTGCAACTATAATGTTAGGCTCAGAAGAAGTTAAAGCAACTGAAAAGGAAGAAAAAACAAAAATTTTAGCAAGAAGGAGTATTGTATCTTTGTCTGATATTAAACAGGGTGAATCATTCAATCAAAACAATATTGGTTTAAGAAGGCCTGGTAATGGATTACCAGCTGTAATGATTGAAGAAATTTTTGGGAAAAAATCTACTAAAAAAATCTCAAAGGGCAATTTGCTTAAAATTGATGATTTTGTATGATATCTACTTCACATTCAGATATAATTATGTATTAAAATACTTAAATGGGTTATAGAAATATCAAGCAATAAAAAATGTATCAACCAAGAAAAAATAAAATTTCTATAAAGAAAATAGTCAAATTTTTAAAAACTAATTATACCGGAAAAGATTTCGATATAACTTCATTAAGTTCTATTAATAATGTTAAAAATAATTCTTTACTTTTTTACTCAGAATTGGCAAATTTCCAATTTAAGATAAAAGACAATGTGCATTATGATCTGAAAAAATTAGAAAAATTCAAAAACATTGCAATCATAACTACGACTGAAATTAAAAACAAAATAAACATTCCTATGATTTTTTCTAAAAATCCAAGGCTCGACTTTCAACGTGTTGCAATGGAATTTTTTACCGAAGATGAATTTAGTCCTGGTATACACAAAACTGCTATTATTGAAAAGAGTTCAGCTATTGGAAAAGATGTTTACATCGGCCCACATTGCTATATAGGAAATAATGTAAAAATCGGTAATGGAACCAAGATACTTGCTAATGTATGTATTTACGGTAAAACACAAATTGGTTCAAATTCAGTAATACTATCTAATACTACAATTGGTAGTGAGGGCTTCACCTTTTACTATGATGATGATGAATTTTTTCATTTTCCGCATTTGGGCTCTATTCTAATTGGAGATAGTGTTTGGATTGGTTCTAATTGTACTGTAGAAAAATCTCAGATCGATCAAACTATTATTGAGGATCATGTAAAAATTGATGATATAGTTCATGTCGGTCATAATTCTATTATAAAAAAAGCTGCACAGATTACTGCTGGAAGTGTAATTAGTGGCAGAGCAAAAATAGGGAAAGGTTGTTGGGTTGCCCCAAATTCAGTAATAGATGCTGGTTGTGAAATTGGAGATGGTTGCATTGTTGGTACTGCAAGTTTAGTTAAATCTAATTTCCCAAAAAATTCTGTAATTGTTGGTTCTCCAGGAAAATTATTACGAAAAATGTAATAATTTGAATATGTGCTAAAATGAATTAATCAGTTTTAATGATATTTTAATAATAATTATTCAGCTTTTTTCAAAACTTCACCCAGCATATTCACAAACTGATCTATTTGTGATTCAGATATAATATATGCTGGATTAAACATCATAACACGTCCTTCTGGTAATACATTGATTCCACGTTTTCTCATTTCAGAAGTAATTACTTCCTTTGCAAATGTAGAATTTTTTACATCAATTCCAATCAATAAACCTGTTCCACGAATTTCTCTAACATTAGAAAACACTTCAAATTTTTTCAATTTTTCTATTGCATATTTTCCTTTTTCTTGTACTTTTTGAATTAAATTATCACGATCCAGAATTTCAAGAACCTTTAATCCTAATGCACAACCTTCTTGAGTACCAGTAATACTATTTCCTCTGCGATGAATTTTTGAGAAAGAGATACCTTCGTCCTCTAATTTACTCCATGCATCAATTATTTTTTTATTGAAAATGGTAACTGCAACAGGGTAATGACCAGCACTAATAGCTTTTCCCATACACAATATGTCTGGTTTTTCATCAAATGATTGGCTATAAGAAAATTTTCCAGCTCTTCCTATCCCAGTCGTTACTTCATCTGCAATCAATAATATATTGTTTTTTCGACAGATTTTCCCTATACCGTTGATGTATTCTGATGGTAATGGTACAGAACCTCTGACTCCCATAATTGGTTCGTAAAAAAAACCTGCAATTATTTTATCGTTTTTTTCAGCAATCTCAATTTTTTCTTTAAAAGTATCAACTATTTCTTTACTATGATATTTTTTTTCATATATTGGGGCATCAATAATAAATTCATTTTTTTCCGGATCAATCCATTTTAACATTTCACCTACAGAACCATGATAGCTACCATTAATGGCTGCAAATACTAAATCTTCTTCTTTGTTACCTTCTGATAGATGATATTTGACAGCTTCTTTTCTAGCATTTTCATTTGCCATACTCCCAGTTGCGGAGAACAGTAATTGATCCATTGAAGTTCTTTTACACATAGTAGCTGCAAGTTCTTCTGCATATGGATTAGTATACTCTTCATACAGATGAGTAGTCACTCCACTTAATTCATGTTTGACTTTTACTAATTCAGGATTTCTCATTCCTAGAATATTATACCAATATCCAGCAACTGCGTCAAATAAAACTCCATGTTCTTTTGTTGTAATCTCCAATCCTGTTCCATCTAATACAGTGAATGTTTTGTCACGATTTCCAAACTGTGGAGCAATCTTTGATTGGTTTGATGATTTAGCCAACATATCTAATTTGTACGTTAATCTTTCATATATGAATAATTCTTATTTTTTGTTACTTTCGCTGTTTTTTTTGTAAGACTACACATGTTCCTGAGGCTCTAGCAACAAGAATTGGAGTTTCTAATACATCACATGAACTATCAAACGAATCATTTTTTGCTGGTGTAATAATTTTGTATGCTTCAAACACTATTTTTCTGCTAGTTTGTCCTACTTGAGTTATTTTTGCTTTTAATTCAATAAAATCCCCACTGTAAATCGGTTCTAAAAATTCAACATTATCATACGCTCTAATTAGACCTTCATCCCCATCATATCTAATTGTTAATTCTGTTGCAAGATCCCCAAATAAATTTAGGACTCGAGCACCATCAACCAGATTACCTGCATAATGTGCATCTTTAGAACTCATTCTAATTTTCAAATTTGCTTCTGGTAAATTTTTTGTCATAGAAAAATTTGAAATTACTCAAATGAAAGCCTTTTCAAGCATAGATTTTAAACTAAATATCGAAATCAATTCCTTGTGCAAGAGGTAAATCTGATGAAGAATTTGTTGTGATAGTTGTACGTCTCATATATGATTTCCATGCATCTGAACCAGATTCTCTTCCACCACCAGTTTCTTTTTCACCCCCAAAAGCACCTCCAATTTCAGCCCCACTTGGACCAATATTCACATTAACAATTCCACAATCTGAACCATTTTGACCAATAAATTGTTCAGTTTCAAGTAAATTATTTGAAAAAATACACGAGGCTAATCCCTGTGGCACATTATTCTGTATTTTAATAGCATTATCAAAATTATCATAAGGAATAAGATACAAGATAGGGGCAAAAGTTTCTACTTTAGTTATTTCTTCAGGTTTATCCAATTCAACAATTGCCGGTGTAACGTATACGCCATCATCAGTCACCATAATTCTTTCCCCACCAAAGACTTTACCTCCTTTTTTCCTACATTCATTTAATACATTTTGCATTTTCACAAAAATTTCTTCATTGATAATAGGTCCTATTAATACATCATCATGTAATGGATTTCCAAGTCTTATATTTTTATAATAAGTTTTTAGTTGTTTAGTAAGTTCATCATAGATCGAATCATGTGCGATAACTCTTCTTAATGATGTACATCTTTGCCCACTAGTACCAACTGCTGAAAAAATAATTGCACGTATTGCTAACTCCATGTCAGCACTAGGTGTTACAACCATTGCATTATTACCACCTAACTCCATAATTAATTTTCCAAACCTTTCAGTGACAATTTTACCTAGACTTTTTCCCATTTCAGTGGAACCTGTAAGACTAACTAAATTAATTTTTTTGTCTTTTGCAATCCATTCTGCTTGTTCTTTATCACCATTAATTATTTTGAAGATATTATTAGCAGATTCTTTTTGTTCAAAACGTTCTAAAGCATT
>Ga0315318_10000772_pt1 | contig 13519 bp, 18 predicted proteins | sample M1200m3416metaG_FD_203703 | JGI IMG/M metagenome (GOLD analysis project Ga0315318, IMG submission 203703) | Ammonia-oxidizing marine archaeal communities from Monterey Bay, California, United States - M1 200m 3416 | ecosystem: Environmental > Aquatic > Marine > Coastal | place: USA: California... | reverse complement strand
GTAGAGATGACCATAGAACTTGGGCAACCGATTGCGATTGAAGAGGGATTGCGTTTTGCAATTCGTGAAGGTGGTCGAACAGTTGGTGCAGGGGCAGTAACCTCAATTATTGAATAGGCATCTCAAGGAGTTCTTTCGATGGCAAAAGGTGACCGAGAGCACATAACGTTGGCTTGCGACGACTGCAACGATCGCAACTATACAACTATGAAAAGTAAGCGAAATGATCCTGATCGGATTAGTTTGCGTAAATACTGCCCTAAGTGTAGGCAGCATGTTGTTCATCAACAGACGCGTTAGTGAATTATGGGAAGAAGAGCTCGGAGAGAGCAAGCAAAGGCGGATCGCAGAACTCAGGGCCGTGGAGCGACTCCACCTCGTGGTGGATTGGGTACAAGTACATCCACCGCAACTGGAGAGAGTCCACGAAATGGGAGTTGGTGGAAGCCTAAGTGGATTACCGACATATACGGTGAGTTACGTCGAGTGACGTGGCCAACGCGCTTAGAGATTGCGAACCTGACGGTAGTTGTGATACTGGTTTCGATTTTGTTAGGGTTTGTGCTTGGTGGATTTGATTTATTTTTTAGTTGGGTAGTGGAACAAACTCTGTTCCGTTAGGTCATATTAGTGGCGATTCGTTAGATGAGTCGACCGAGAGAAAGTAAGAGTTATGGTTACTGAATCATTTGTTAGTGAAGAGTCAGACTCTGAAGAGTCAGTTGGCGAGGTATCTGGTGGTAATTGGTTTATCGTCCAGACATACTCAGGTCATGAGACCAACGTTAAACAGCACATTCAACAGGCAATTCAAACGCTAGATCTTGCCGATAGGATTTTCGATGTTTTTATTCCTACCGTTGAGGAAATCCAGATTAAAGCTGGTCAACGAAAGACTGTCACTCATAAGAAATTTCCAGGTTATGTGTTTGTGAAAATGTTGTTGGATGATGATACTTGGCGAGCAGTAAAGAATGTCCCAAGCGTTTCCGGATTCGCAGCATCTAATTCTGAGACGGGGCGACCACTTCCCATGCCTGATGAGGAAGTTGATCAACTAATCAAGGAAGATGAGTTAGGCCAAGCAACGTTCAATATCGGATTCGAAGTGGGTGAATCTGTTTTGGTAATCGACGGCCCATTTTCGGACATGCTTGGCGAAGTTGATTCTATCGACATGGATCGTGGGCGTGTTCGGGTAATGGTTTCGATGTTTGGGCGAGAAACACCGGTAGATCTTGATTTCCTACAAGTAGAGAAGCAATAGAAGGAATAGGGCAATGGCGAAAAAGATAAGGGCAGTTTTAACGATGCATATACAGGCTGGAAAGGCTAATCCAGCCCCTCCTGTGGGGACCGCACTTGGACCACATGGTGTAGATATTCCGGGATTTTGTAATCAGTACAATGAACAAACAAAAGGACAAGAAGGGAATACTATCCCGGCTAAGGTTACAGTTTATGAAGATCGCACTCTGACTTTCACTATAACTACGCCTCCCACGTCAGAATTAATCCTTAAACAAATCGGCTTAGCCAAGGGATCCTCCTCCGCCCTTTTGGAAAAAGTCGGTAATATTTCTCATGACCAGTTGAGAACAGTTGCAGAAATTAAAATGCCTGACTTGAATACTACCGATATTGATCAGGCGATTCTCGTGGTTTCGGGGACCGCTCGTTCGATGGGAATTGAAATAGCGGATTAGATTTTATTGAAACGCATGGATACGTAAGGTGATTGAAGATGACAAAAACAAGTAAACGCACTAAAGAGATAAGTGAGCTTATTGATCCTGACGATGACTATTCAGTAGGTGAGGCAGTGGAATTGGTTAAGCGATCCTCGACTGCTAAGTTTGATGAGACAGTCGAACTGCACATTAAAACTGCATTAGATGGTCAGAATCAAGATCAGCAACTTCGCGGCTCAATCAGTCTTCCTCACGGAACTGGACGCGAGGTTAAAGTGGCTGTGTTTGCTGAGGGTGAGGCCGCAACTCTAGCTCGCGAGGCAGGTGCTGACCATGTTGGTGGTGATGAGTTGGTAGCCTCGGTGCGGGACGGAATGCTGGATTTTAATGTTGCAATTGCACAACGTGAATTAATGGGCAAGGTTGGATCCCTTGGACGAGTACTCGGCCCCAGAGGACTAATGCCAAACCCGAGAACGAACACCGTTTTATCAGGGGAGGATATTCCCAAGGCTATTGAGGAAGTTAAGGCCGGCAGGATCGATTTTCGATTGGATCGGAATAATGGAGTGCATGCTGTAATTGGTAAGGCTTCTTTTGCGGGAATGGCGTTGGAGGAGAATTTGCGGGCTCTGATTTCGGAGATGGAAAGGAACAGACCGAGCGGTGCGAAAGGCGAACTTATTCGAGGAGCAAGTATTTCGTCAACAATGGGACCGGGCGTGAGCTTAGATCTTCAAGATCTTAAAGATGCGGTATAAAGAGCTAAGGTTGTGGACTGTAATTCAAAATACAGATAGTGTTCACAGTCTGCTTATAGAGAAGAGTTAAGTAAGACCAGAGACCAATGGTTCAAGACTGAGTAATTCGGAAGTATCTTTCCGAGCCATTGCAGGTGAAGATTTCGGTACGAGAATTCTTTGTGAATTCTTTCAAACAGTTTTCATCTCCTGCTCATTGTCATAGGAGTTGAGTTATGCCTACAGAACGCAAAGTCCAGCAAGTAGCAGATCTCGTGGATCGAATTAATAGGGCAGAAGTCGCGATAGCAGCCTCTTTTTCAAGCGAGAGTGTGTCTAATCAGACGGCACTTCGTCAAGTCATGTCGAATTCCTCGATAGAGGTGAAAGTTATAAAAAACACGCTTTTGAAACGAGCCGCAGCGGAGGCAGGCAAGCCTATTTATGGCGAGCTCGCAGATGGACCAACTGCGATAGCATTTGCTTATGATGAGCCAATCACGGCCATGAAGGTCTTGGTGACGTATCTAGAAACATTACAAGATACAAATTTCGTAATTCGTAACGGAATTTATGGAAATCAGGTTGTTGATGCTTCGTATATTCAAACACTGGCCTCATTACCATCAAAGGAAGAATTATTAGCACTCATAGCACGAAATCTAATTGGCAAAATTTCGGAGTTTGCTTCGTTACTAACGGCAACTCAGAGAGATTTCATGGGTCTTCTTGAAGCGAGGGCGAGCCAGCTGGAGCTGACTGGAGGGATTGCTGCTGAGGATTTGGTAGCAGAGGCGGACGTGGTTGGCGAGGATTTGGTAACAGAAGAAGAATCAGAGTAGTAAAAAGCCTTGAAATCAAGATTTGAGACTTTTAGAAGTAAGGAGAAAATATGGGACACGTTGAAGATGTGATGACAATTGTCAAGGAGATGACACTTATAGAATTGCGCGATTTGAATAATGCAATTGAGGAAGAGTTTGGTGTTACAGCTGCAGCACCAGTTGCGGCTGTGGCTGCAGCTCCGGCGGATGCGGGCAGCGGAGATGCCGCAGATGAAGACAATCTAACCGTTACTTTGGCGAATTTTGGCGAAAAGAAAATTGACGTTATTAAAGCAGTTCGTGCTGTGACTGATCTTGGCCTCAAAGAAGCGAAGGAATTTGTGGAGAGTGCGCCTGGAGTAGTGAAAGATGGACTTAACAAAGAAGACGCTAATTCTATAAAAGAGCAACTCGAGGCAGCGGGTGCTTCGGTTGAGGTGAAGTAGACGAGAGACATTCTAGCTCTTTGGTGAGGTCGTTGCCTGCAATCGGAGATCTAGGATAATCTTTTTATGTGGATGCAGATAATCTTGATCAGATCGTTGACGGCGACTCTTTTTCTAAGTGTTATCGTTGCGGAATAGATTTCCAGATTACCGGTCCGTCTGGTGTAGCTTTATTTTGTGGTGGTTGCTTAGCGTTAAAGCCGAGGTTAGGGATAAGCCCCATGAGTTCGGCTATCTTTGTTGTTGTTGCATCTCTCACGATTATTTTTTTAATATTGCTTTTGGATATGTCTGTGACGAATAATAGTTATGTTTCAGTAAGTCGGTTTGAGCAAATGACAATTCCAGGGGAGCCTTCGGGAAATATGACTGCTGTTTTGTCCCCGAGGTTAAGTAAGGTGGCGAGATCTGGAGTAATAATTACGACTCCATTAGTGACACCAGCCACTAAGCAAAATATCAGGAAACCTGGTCAACTGGGCAGTACGGAGGATCCCGTTTTGAGAAGTGTGCCATCTACCGATCCACTGACTCAATCTTTTAATCAAGCACCAAACTTAAATGTGATTAGTGCTGAAGCTGAGTACGAGAGATATGTTGTTGTGCCAGGAGATTCTTTGTATGCGATCGCCGAGCAATTTCTCCCTGACGATTTTTCCCTCGATGAATACACGCGGTTGATAAAGGAAGCTAATTCGATTGAGGATAGTGATGATTTATTGATTGGCATGGAATTGCTAATTCCACAAATCAGAGATGCGAACGACTAACCTATCATGTTCAGATACGAGAATGACAGTAAATATAAAAAAAATGAGACTGCGGTTTCAGCTTCTGACTCACCAGATCGACGTGCTCTAATTTACTGGAGTTTCGCGGGATTAGTGTTCACGCTATATGTAGCGGCCAGTTTGATTATCAGGGAGTCGTTTACGGATCTTATTGATGATCGAGGGATAAACTCTGATTTGCTGCTCTTGGCAGCTTTTGTCGGAGGGGTCATCACTGTTGTTAAGGCTACGACTATATGGTTGACGACTCGAACAAGTGAGATTTCGCCGATTGATGATCTGTATCTTCAATTTAGTGATGAAAGATCTAGCAAACGCTCTGTCTGGATTAGAGTTTCCCTATTTGTCCCCTTGTCGTTGTGTTGCTGTTTATTATTAGCATGGTTAATAGGTTCTTTACCTCAAACCACAGTGGGTTTGGTTGTGGTGAGTATATTTTCGGTAGCTATATTCATCGAAGGATTTTCAGTTGTTAGAGATATTTTTAGTCAACCTATTATTACAGAGGCTCGAATTTCGCGTTTGTGGCAAAAAGGCAGACTCTTAATTTTCGGACAAGTCTATTATCTCTTGATCGACAAGAAATTATTTGAAATTTCAGCATTCGCTTATCATCAGCTGAAAGCGAATCCGAAACCTTCTGTTCGTATCCATCATTGGCCGCACAGTAACATCGTAATTTCTATTCAGAGCGTTAAAGAGCCTGAGAATCCGGAATCAAATTAGGTGATGAGTAAATGAATTGGTTTGACGCGTGTATTGTAATAGTGGTTGGCATTGTGACTTGGAACTCGTTTCGCTCAGGGATTCTAATGCAACTTGCTGTGCTGTCGAGTGCGGTGGTAGGGATACTTGTAGCAGGTCAGCTGTATTCTAATTTATCAGAGAGTCTCCTGTTAGTTATTGACGATGATGTGTCTACCAAATTAATCGCATTTTTATCTATTACATTTGGGATTTTGTTGCTTGGCTATACGTCTGGTTTTGTTCTGAGAAGCTTTACCAGAATTTTAATGCTAGGTTGGCTTGATCGATTTGGGGGTGGGATTCTTGGCTTTGCATCGTCTACCTTAATCATCACAGCTGTTTTAGCGTCAGCATCTAGTTTCCCCGCGTCTCAGCCGTTAATTCAAGGTATAGATGAGTCATATTTTGCCAGAGAGCTGTTGGGTGCTTACAGTTTTATAGAGATTGGACTTCCAGCTGAGTTTGAGGATCCGTTATTGAAGCTGTTTGAATGGCGAACACAGTATGATAATTTCAACCTGAAATAATTGCTACACTATAGCCACTTTTACGAAGGAGCTGTACGCTGACTGCGATTAAAAATTTGTCGACTCTAGTACTCAATCAAAACTACGAACCATTACACGTGTGTGCTGTTCGGAGAGCGGTAGTGCTTACGATAACTGGACGGGCAGATTTACTGGAGCAGGGCGATGAAGATATTAAAAGTGCGGGAGGTAGATTATTCAGTACACCATCTGTGATTAGATTGCAGAACTATATTAAGCGACCAATACCTCGACCGAGACTGACTCGTAAGGAAATATTTTCACGAGATAGTTACAAATGTCAGTATTGCGCTATCAAATTAGATTCACAGCACTTAACTCTTGATCATGTGATACCTCGTCGCTTAGGCGGGCAGCATGAGTGGGAAAATATAACTACTGCTTGCTCCAAGTGCAATCATAAAAAAGGCGGAAGAACTCCCTCACAGGCTGGAATGCGACTTAATGCCGAGCCTATACGACCTCGAACAGATATTGGCAGGACTTTTATTTCTTATGTCGCCCAATACGGCGAGTGGGAGCAATATCTCGCGCCTTGGTATAGAAAATCCGCGGCCTGAAGATTAGAAAAATTTAAACCTAGATAAGCTCAGACTTTAATCTGTCTTCAATCGCTACATATCCCCTTAGATTGAGCTCTTCACGTGTTAAGCGGAGCGAACTAAGCGCAGCGGTCGGTGTGGCCCATCCATTTTTACCAACGATCTCAGCAATGCTTTCACCATTTTCTGCTGCAGCGGGTAATTCATCAGCAAATTGTTTTTTCAATTGGTTCCACATGACTTCAGGGTGATCGAAGCAGTAACGAGCGTAGAGCAGTGAAGCAAAGGCATTTCCTGGCTCACCGATATGGTGGAATTCTTCAGGTGCATCTTTAACAAGTTGCTTTAGACCTTGATGCCGCTGTTCATCTTCCCATTCGGTGTCTAAGTTAAGATGGGCTAAATGTTCATTAGCCTCAGGTGCAAGAACTAGTTCGCGAAGTGCATCTCGAACTAGAGATCCACCGATAACATCATTATCAGTTTTTTGTACAGAAGGAAATTTATCAAGCCTTTGTCTAATATGCTGTAAAGCCACTCCTAGGATTCTTGGCATCGCATGGGTAGGGACGCCATTATGTAGTCGTATTTTAATTTTCTCGGATTCCCAAATCACTGAAGAAAAAGTACCACCCTCGAAGCTTTCTAGGACTATTTCACTGCGACCATTAGCTAAAGCTTGGGAGCTAATTTCTTCATACATTTCATCTAGTGAATTACCTATATTTTTTCCAATTACGTTCATTGACTGCTCATTTCATTAAGCGAGTACCCTGATTAGGTAAACTCGACAGTGTGGTCGGATTATTTATTTCCATCTCGGGTATGAACCTAACACGTTAACCCAAGAAGTATGTTTACTAATTTCTGCCAAAGCTTGACTGACTTTGTCATCTTTTTCGTGACCATGTATGTCAATAGAAAAGACATAGTTTCCGAGTTGTCGACGTGTAGGTCTTGACTCAATACGGGAGAGATTAATTTTTCTTTCCGCAAATAACTGCAAAACTCTAACAAGTGAACCGGACTCCTCGGCATCAGAGGTTGTAAATACCAAAGTAGTTTTGTCATCGCCACTAGGTTGGCTAGCTTGTTTTGAGAGTACTAAAAAACGAGTTGCGTTTTGTTGTTCATCTCCGATATCAGGTAGCAGGACTGTCGCGTCATATCGCGCTGCTGCTGACTGACCCGCAATTGCTGCACTCGCATCGTTTGTCGTTGCGGCCTCGACTGCAGCAGTGGTTGATAGCAAAGCTACCTGAGCAGCATTGGGGAGTATTTTTTCGAGTGTAGTGCGACATTGAGCTAAAGCCGAAGGATGGCTATATACCGTTCTAATTGATTCTATCGTGGTGCCAACTTTAGCAATTAAACCATGTTGTATCTTAAGAACAATTTCACCGCAAATCGCAAGGGGAAAGTCATCTTTCAATAGTAAATCTATTGTTTCTATTGATACCGTTCCAGCTATGGAATTCTCAAAAGCACAGACGGCAACATCTGAACTATCTGCTATCACACTTTCTATCACTTCTGGAACAGTTGGATATGTAATCAACTCAGCCTTGTCAGAGTAGAGTCGCGCGGCTGCTTCAGTATATGTGCCCGCTGGCCCTAGGTGCGATATTTTCATATTAGTAGCCTCTATCCAGTGAGGTATTAAGAACGATTTGGAATATTTTCCATATTTAATCGTTTATTTACCTCAAATTCTTATCAGTCAAGGAATAGCTTAATTTATTTGTGCGAATTGATCGATTCTAGTGCCCTAAGGCAAGCAGAAAGCGTAAAGAGGAAAGCCAAGAAAGAGAGTGGAAGAGTTGCTTCATCCGAGGTATTTAGCAGGAATAAACTAATAAATATTCCTGAAACTGACGGCGCGATTTTTTTAATAATTAACTGAGACATTTTGATTTCATTTCGGGTTATTCTCTGATTTTTTTAACTTACTAGCTGTATTGACGAGCCATATCTACGAACAATCCGTGCATTCGGGGATCATTCGTTAATTCTGGATGGAACGAGGTGGCAAGGAGGTTATTTTCTTTTACCGCAACAATTGAGCCATCTGAAAGTTTGCCCAAAATATTCACTTCGGGTCCGGTATCTGAGATGATTGGAGCCCTAATAAGAATTGCCTTTATTGGTAGGCCGCTTATTCCGCTAACGTAGATATTTTCTTCAAATGAATTAATTTGAGGCCCGAACGCATTTCTTCGGACAGTCATATTCATCACTGAGATAGTTGGGCGATCGAGGTCGGGGGCATTTTTTGCTAGCAGAATCGCTCCAGCACATGTCCCCCATGTAGGCAGTCCTCGTTCAATATGTCTTCGTATCGGATCCGTTAAGTTATAGGCGATTAATAATCGGGCGATCGCAGTACTTTCACCACCAGGGATGATTAACCCTTGAATATTTTTCAGATTTTCGGCGTGTCGAATCTCGATAACTTCTGCTCCGGCCGTACTTAAGGACGTTGCATGTTCGCGAAAATCTCCTTGTAAGGCGAGCACACCCACAAGAGGTCTTTTCGGCATTTAATTACCACGCCCCGCCATAAGCTCTTCCGATGGAAGTTGTGCTACGGAAAGTCCACGCATCGCATTATCAGGAATTGCTTCGGATACTTCCGCAAGTATTCTTGGGTCTTCGTAGTAAGTAACAGCTTTTACAATTGCAGTCGCCATCGCTTTTTGCTGATTTAAGCGGTCAGTCTCATTGGTTATATCGGCAGCAGATTTGAATATTCCAGATCCAACGAAAACGCCTTGAGCTCCAAGTTGCATCATTAAGGCAGCGTCAGCCGGGCTTGCCACTCCACCAGCCGAAAAATTAACAACAGGTAACTTTCCCGTGTCAGCTACTGTGGTCAACAGTTCTATAGGCACCTGAAGATTTTTGGCAGCTGTAAATAATTCGTCCTTCAGCATTGAGGAGAGTTTTCGAATTTCTCCATTAATCGTCCTCAAGTGTCGAACTGCCTCGACTATATCTCCGGTTCCCGCCTCGCCCTTTGTTCTAATCATGGCTGCTCCTTCAGAAATTCTTCTCAAGGCCTCCCCGAGATTTCGGGCACCGCAGACAAACGGTACCGCAAAGTCAGACTTGTCAATATGATTGTCTTCGTCAGCAACCGTAAGAACTTCAGATTCATCGATATAGTCAACACCTAGTGATTCCAGAATTTGAGCCTCTACAAAATGTCCGATTCGAGCCTTAGCCATAACCGGAATAGAGACTGATGCTTGAATTTCCTTAATGAGCTTCACGTGACTCATTCGAGCAACACCACCGTCTTTACGGATATCGGATGGAACTCTTTCGAGAGCCATCACAGCTACCGCTCCGGATTCCTGAGCAACTTCAGCTTGCTGGGCCGTCACAACATCCATTATTACTCCTCCTTTTAGCATTTGCGCAAGACCAGATTTGACTGTCCAAGTACCGGTAGAAGAATTATTTTCACTCGACGAATTAGCTGACATGGCATGCTCCTATATAGCTTTAACTCAATTGTAACCTTTAGTGACGAAATATCCTTATAGTTTTATCATGACTTCAATTCAGTCCCAACGTTCATGGCTTGATCATCATGATTTTACCGAGGAATATCCTAATGGAATGTTAATAGGATTAGTTTCTGATACTCATATTCCCGAGGCAAGATTTGATGTTTTTGATGAAGCATATGAGACCCTACGAGGAGTAGACCTTATTTTGCATGCTGGAGATATGCACGACATAGCAGTTTTAGACTACTTCGAGAGTCGATCTGATAGTCGCGTTCTTGGCGTGTGCGGAAATGGCGATGATGGTTCAAGCGGCCGTGAGGTTGCTCCTGTTGATCCACGGTTACCTTACAACCAGTCAATTGTGCTTGGGGATACAAGAATAGGTATGACTCATGATTTTCCTGATAGACCCTATGCTCATTTATCCTCCATTGAGGAAAGGATGGACAGACATTTTGAAGGACCAGTTGATATAGTTGTGGCAGGTGACACACACGTTCCAGTTGTGGTCCAATGGGACGGCGTACTGATAGTAAATTCAGGTTCTCCTACTTTCCCAAGAAATTTGCAGACTCAATTGGGTACTATTGGATTTCTTGATTTAAGAAATGGCAAGGTGGATGCCTGGCTTGAACAATTGCATTGATATGTCACAGAGTAGAGGAACGCAGACTTGTCCTTAGGCCAACGAGAACAAATTGCAGAGATTGAATTACTAGTAAAGATAATCCCTGAAAGAATATCCTCATTTGTTCGGTTAAAAAATCTGGCTAACTTGGTAGAGATTGTCCTTGATCTTGGTAGGTTGCCAATAGTTCGTTTCGTTGATGGTGACGAATTGATTGAGCATAGCCCGGTTACAGAGCAAGAGATTGCCGGAATAGTGGCGCAGTTATCGGAATTTGGTTCAGATAATAGAGCAGGAATTCCCAGGACGCTTCATCGGATTTCAGCGCTGAGAAATCGTGGTGGAGTTATCGTTGGCCTCACCTGTAGGGTTGGGAGATCAATAGACGGGTCTGGAAAGGCGCTTAGTGATCTTATCGAGTTGGGGAGCAGCGTGCTTCTGCTTGGTGCACCTGGTGTAGGTAAAACAACGATGCTCCGGGATATAGCTCGAACCTATGCTGACGAACTATCCAGACGTGTTGTAATAGTCGATACATCGAACGAAATCGGCGGTGACGGAGATATCCCTCATTCCGGGATAGGGTCCGCTCGACGCATGCAGGTTCCCAGACCTCAGTCACAGCACGAAGTGATGATTGAAGCGGTAGAAAATCACACTCCAGAGGTTATAGTAATTGATGAAATAGGCAGTTTAGCCGAGGCTGAGGCGGCGAGAACTATAGCAGAACGCGGAGTGACTTTAATAGCTACGGCACACGGTACTCATCTCATGAATTTGATGCAGAACCCGACATTATCCGATCTTATTGGTGGAATTGAGTCGGTTACTTTGTCAGATGAGGAAGCTCGACGTCGTAATACTCAGAAAACGGTTTTAGAGCGAAGAAATTCACCCACATTTGAATCGTTGGTAGAGATTAATTCCTTTTACGAATATGCGATCCATAGAGATGTAGCTCTCACTGTCGATAAACTTTTGCGCGGAGAGGACGTACGTGCAGAACTTCGCAGAGTAGATCAGACGGGGGTAATAGAATCTGCTCAGGAATTGGTGCTAGATTCAGTTCTTGATCCTATACCTGCTGAAGATATTGAGATTTTCGCAGAAAGTGAGATACTTGACACGAAAAACAGACCCACGCAGAGACTATTGCCTTTTGGAGTTTCAAGAGCGAGGCTCGAGAAAGCTATTCAAGTCACGAAATCAAATGCTATCGTGGTGGACTCATTGACTGAAGCGGACGCCATTATGACCTTGCGACCGTATTACCGAAGACGTTCAGGCCCGTTGAAAGCTGCTGAGAATGTGGGAATTCCAATATACGTGTTGAGAAACAATACGCAGCATCAGATAGAACGCCAGTTATTGCTAATAACAGATACCAATCCGAGGACTGACGACCTAACTAATAAAGCTTTGGAGGAGACTGAGGAAGCATCTACTTCCATTAGGATGTATGGCGGAGGGCAGGTGGAGCTATCACCACAGAACTCCTACGTTCGAAGATTGCAGCACGAGCTGGTAGAGCGGCATGGTTTGAGATCTGCATCAAAAGGACGAGAGCCTTACAAGCGTGTGGTGGTATGGTCATGAGCGACATTTCTGACGTACCTAGGGGATTGTTCCTGACTCTCGAAGGTGGGGAAGGAACCGGTAAAAGTTCACTTAGCAATACTCTCAGCACAAGGTTAATAGAATTGGGTCTGGATGTAACAGTATGTCGAGAGCCTGGTGGAACTGTTCTAGGTGAGCGTTTGCGAAACGCATTGTTCAATAATACTGATCAACACGACAGTGAAAAGACTTTTAGCAGCCCTGATGCTAGGACAGAATTACTCGTCTTTTCAGCAGCTCGTTCACAGCTCATCACAGAGGTTATACGGCCAGCACTGGATTTGGGAAAAATAGTTATTTGTGATCGATATGTTGATTCGACTTTTGCATATCAGCATTATGGTCGCGGTTTGAGCTACGAGTTAATTGATGAAGCTGTCAATCTAACAATAAGTGGATTGATGCCTTCAATAACCTTTCTTTTGGATTTGGATCCTCGGGAGGGTCTTCGTCGTCACGGAATAGAAGATCAGGTGAACTTATTTGGCGATTCTGAGCGCATGGGGGGAAACAACTACCTTGATTTCGAGTCATTAGACTTTCATAATCGAGTTCGGTCTGGTTACCTTGAAATGGCTGCGAAAGACCAGGATAGGTGGATGGTGCTGGACGCAAAGCTTTCGCTGAGTGAATTGACTCAGTTAGCTTTTGATAGAATGGCTTTATATTTAAGATCTAAATAATATTGCTCACTTTAAACTTTAGTTTTAGATATATAATGAGCGTCTGAGTGATTCTGTAAGTAACGGTTTCAATTGACTAGTCAGGGGGCATGATGGACGACATAGTGATAATTAGTGGTTGTCGGACTGCGATAGGGACATTTGGGGGTGCGCTGAGCGAAACTCCTGCATCTGACTTAGCAGCTCATGTAATCAAAGAGAGCGTGGTGAGAGCAAACTTGAAGCCTGATCAAATTGATCAAGTGGTACTTGGGTGTGTAGGTCAGGTAGCTGAAGACGGATATATTGCACGACATGCTTCAATTAAGGCTGGACTTCCGATTGAGACGCCAGCTTATACAGTTAATAGAATATGTGGTTCCGGCTTGGAGGCAATTAATACTGCGGCACGTTGGATCGAAACAGGTGACGCCGAAATAATAGTAGCCGGTGGTGCTGAGAACATGTCACTAATGCCATATTATGTTCGAAAGGCTCGCTATGGTTATCGATATGGGGATGGTGTGCTTGAAGACGGCACGCAGGATCTAGTAACAGATCCATTTGAAAACTATCCCATGGGTATAACTGCCGAGAATTTAGCAGAGCAATTTGAGGTTTCAAGATCATTGCAAGATGAGTACGCTTTACGATCACAGCAGCGTGCGGCAAAAGCTATCTCGGACGGAAGATTTACAGATCAAATTCATCCGATTGAGGCAAAACAGGGTAGAAAAGTGTCTGTTTTTGATACCGACGAGCACCCTC
>Ga0315318_10000767_pt1 | contig 13572 bp, 12 predicted proteins | sample M1200m3416metaG_FD_203703 | JGI IMG/M metagenome (GOLD analysis project Ga0315318, IMG submission 203703) | Ammonia-oxidizing marine archaeal communities from Monterey Bay, California, United States - M1 200m 3416 | ecosystem: Environmental > Aquatic > Marine > Coastal | place: USA: California... | reverse complement strand
CATCAATGTTTGGTAACTGATGCAATCTCTTCAACTACGAAATGACACTTTAATTGACATTGCGACATTTCTTGTAAGACGCTGGTCTGGGACAGAAAACGTAACTGTGGAATTCTCAAAAATAAAACAAAGCGAAACCCGATTAAAGGAAAAAAGAGTGTTGTTGATACCAAATGATGAGTACCATGGCGATGATTTTCAAAAATATCGGCAGTTTAGAACTTCAATTTGGTATGAGGCCATGAGGTTTAAACATTGTAAAAAAATCCTCAGTAATGATCATGCATATGGTTTTATTTTGAATACTATTGAAACGCGTAGAATAGAGCTTCTAGGAATAAGAGTTTGGAAAGGCATGGTTGATGAGATAATATTCAATTATACAAATATGTGGATATCTAGAAATAGTCTCAACACTATTTTTGGGAAAGCTAGAATAGTGGAAGCATTCTATCAATACTTTCTATTTGATGATATCAAGGGAGAAATGCAACCTAGTCATTTTAACAAAGTTGTAAAGGCAGCGGAATTTGCAAAACATGTTCTTGATGAATCAATAGAAAAAAAATATGATACATTGTGGATTGAGGGAAAAATTCCACAAATATTAAAAATTTTAGACCTTGATGCCCTGATTAGCATTCCATTGTCAGTCCCACTAAAAGGTCCTGGAATTGCAATAACACCTAATGATTTTACCAAAGCCATGAAACATGTCATAAAATCACGGAAGGAAGATTTCAGTGAAGTTGATCCAGAAAATATTATAGATGGAAAATCTGTTTTTGATGAATTTAAAGTGATAAAGACAGAAAATAAGAAAAATGAGAAAAAAGGTCTGAATACGGGATCAATTGGTATACGGATACCAGATCAGACAAATGTTGATGAAACTAGGATTTATGATCAAGATTTAATCAATAATTTGAAATCCAAATTTAAGGAATGGAAAACCGGATGGAAAGAATATCATCTTCACGTAGGAGATGAATTTGATAGTGATGCATACCTTGAAGGATATGACAGACCATTTATTTCAGATTTAAAGAAATCAATTAAAACCCATATTGTTATCCTGCTTGATCACTCATCCAGTATTGCTGACCAACAAATAGATTACAAGAAAGCCACCTTAGCCTTATGTGAAGTTTTGGCTTTTCTAAAGATCAAGTTTTCAGTATATGCATTCAACACTACTGAACGACAAGTAATGTGCTGGCTAATCAAACCGGAAGATCTTAAATGGAATACTTCGTGTGCAAAAAGGCTTGCGCAAATTCCAGCAAACGGCGGAACACCTCTAGCTGAAGTTTATGATAAAATGTATCCTATTTTACATTCTAGAAAACCAGATATCTTTTTGACACTTACTGATGGAGAACCATCAGATCCATTTGCAGCTCGCTCCATGGTTAAATCATTAAAATCTACTGGAATCAAAATGGTTGCTATAGGTGTAGGAAGAGATACACCTAATGCAACAATAATTGCAACTAACTTGAAATACTTAGGCTTTGAAAGAACACTAGGAGTTTCGAGACTTAAAGATATTCCTAAAAAGGTATTGAATGTACTAGATGGTAATTAAAATGAAATTTGTAAATAAATTAGAACCTGATGTAAATAAACCACTAATCATAGCTGCCATGCAAGATATGGGCAACGTTGGAAGTATAGTTGTTAATTTTATTAACAAAGGCTTAAACACTACACCATTCCGCTTCGTGAAATCTAACAGACCACCATATGTCTTTGATAAAGGAGGTTATATTGAGGTGCCAGAAGAGCATTGGGAATATAGATACGGGGATGACATTATAGTTTTTGGAGGAGGAAGAGGGCAACCAGAGCAAAGTGATGAATTAAACGAATTATGCCAAGATGTAATTGATACAGCTAAAAAACATGATGCAAAATTTATCTATACAGTTGGGGGATTTCATACTAGCAGACAGTTTGGAAAATATCCAACTACATATGTCACAACTACAACCAAAACCTTACTTGAGCAAGTACGTAATCTTGGTATAGAGACTACACCACATGAATCTGTTATTACGGGGTTCAACGGACTAATCTTAGGTTATGCCAAGATGAATGGAATTAATGGTATGGGATTATATGGAGAACTTTTGGATCCTAGCATTCCACAATACAGAGCTGCAAAAAGCATTATTGAAACTTTAGAAAAACTGACTTATCAAAAATTAGGAAATTTAAGTGAACTAGATGTTAGAGCTGATGCGGTAGATAACCAGTTAAAAAATAACAATAATGATGAATATTCTTGATTTTTTATTAACAGATGATTAGAGGTTTAATGTAAATTGGAAAAAAAATGCTCTGAATGTGGAAACTCGTTCACCTGTGATGAAGATGCTATTACTTGCTGGTGTGCCAGTTTGCCAAAATTATCAAAGGATCAGATCAACGACAGTGATTGTATGTGTAAGAAATGCCTTTTAACAAAATATAAAAAAAAACTCTTCAGAACAGATGAGGTGGTGAAGGATCTATTTGAAGATGAGCATAGATACCAATGGAGAAATCGCCACTAGTATGCAAAAAAAAACTTGTTTTTATGTATATATAAAGGGGTTATTTAAAAAACCTGAATGCCTCAAACAAAACCAGTAATAAGCGTAGAAAACGTTGTTGCGTCTGCCACGGTTGATCAGAAAATAGACCTTAATGATCTGACAAAAAAATTCCCAGATACAGAATATCACCCAGATCAATTTCCAGGATTAGTTTTTCGATTAAAAACACCTAGAACTGCAACCCTTATCTTTAGAACAGGTAAAATGGTTTGTACTGGTGCAAAATCAGAAGAAATGGCACACAAGGCTGTAAAAACTGTTGTAATACAACTTCGTAAAGGTGGTATCAAGATAAAAAAAGATGCTGTGGTAAAGGTGCAAAATATTGTGGCTGCAATAAATCTGGGTGGTAAGATCCATTTAGAACAGGCAGCAAGAAAGTTACCACGTAGTATGTACGAACCGGAACAATTTCCAGGATTAATCCACAGAATGTTGGAACCAAAAACTGTAATCTTATTATTTGCATCAGGTAAACTTGTTTGTACTGGAGCAAAAAAAGAAAAGGATGTTTACCGCTCTGTACATAATTTACACGCATCACTAGAAGAAAAAAAATTGATGTCTTATGATGAATGATGTTTTAAATTTCGACGTTTGGATTCTCTGATTTCAGTTTTTCCCAATCTGCCAAAAATGCTTTCAAACCTTTTTCAGTTAATGTATGAGTAAGCATCTTGCCAAGAACTGCTGCTGGAACTGTTACAACATCAGCGCCAATTTTTCCAGCATCAACTACGTGCTGTGGGTGTCTGATGCTTGCAACTAAGATTTGTGTTTTAAAATCATAGTTCCCAAAAATCTGTTTAATTTCTTTAATCAGATCCATGCCAGTGTGACCAATATCATCTAGTCGTCCGATAAATGGACTAACATACCTGGCACCAGCTTTTGCAGCCAAAAGAGCTTGGTTTGGAGAAAATACAAGAGTGACGTTGACTGGAATACCTTCTGCAGTTAAACTCTTACAAGCTTTGAGTCCTTCTCCAGTCATTGGACATTTTACCACAACATTATCACCATACTTGCGAAGTCGTCTTCCCTCTTCCATCATTCCGTCATAATCAGTACTGACAACTTCAAGACTAACATCTCCCTTGATTATTCTTGAAATTTCTTCCATTGTTTTTTGTGGGTCACCGCCTTCTTTTGCTAGCAACGAAGGATTTGTTGTGATACCGTCTACAAGCCCCATGTCGTTGTACATTCGTATAGCATCAAGATTAGCTGTATCTAGAAAAATTTTCATTGTTTCTGACTCCTTGCCTCTTTTACCATGTTTGTTATATTAATAGGTGTCAATCCATGTTTTTCTAGTAATTGTGAAATTTCGTTATCACGGGCTGATTCTCCAAACTTATCCTGGACACCTATTCGTCTTATCGGCACAGGGTAAGATTCTGAAATTACTTCTGAAACTGCTGAGCCAAATCCACCCATAACATTATGCTCCTCACAGGTTACAATTGCTCCCGTTTCCCTTGCAGCTTTTTCCAAAAGTTCCTTGTCAATTGGTTTAATAGAAAAACAATCAACAACTCTGCATGATATTCCATCTTGACTAAGCAAGTTAGCTGCATCCAATGCCATCTTAACAGTAATTCCGCATGCGGCAATCGTACAGTCAGAACCATCTCGCACTGTTATTGCTTTTCCAATCTGAAATTCTTGTGAATTGTTATGGATAATTGGTGTTTTTGATCTACACATTCTCATATAGAATGGTCCATATTGTTGAGCAATTATCCATGTTAATTTGGAAACAGCAACTGAATCAGCTGGCAAAAGAACTTTCATGTTAGGGATTACTCGCATGATTGCAATATCCTCAATCTGTTGGTGAGAACCACCATCAGCACCAACCGTCAGCCCTCCATGAGATACAACTAGTTTAACATTAAGACCTTTTTTATTACCGGGTGATGGATAAGCAATTGCATTCCTTATCTGATCAACACATCTGCCTGGAAGAAATATCGCATACGTGCTTGCAAAAGCAGTCTTTCCAGAATATGCAAGTCCAGCAGCCACCGAAACTAGATTGGCTTCCGCTATTCCAACGTTGAAGAATCTTTCAGGAAATTTTTTTCCAAAACCTGCTGTTTTTAGTGAGTCAGTAGTATCAGCCCCTAGAACGACAACATTCGGATCTTGTTCACCGACAGAAATTAGTGACTTACTGTACTCAGTTCTCATATCGCCAAATTGTTCTGTACTCATTGAAAGTCAAGCTCCTTCGCTATCTGAACTAAACTATCTTTTTTCTTACCGACAATATGTAGGTCAATCCAACTGTTAACAAGTTCTTTTCCACCAATTTCGTGAGCTTTCTTAATCAGAGAACGTCTCCTTGATTCAAGTACATTATTTCTAAACTCCTTTATGATTAGTCTAACATCATTTTGTCCAATAATTGCACTTCCACCTACAAATGCTCTTGCACCATCTTCAAAACATGAAGCAATATTTTCCAAGTTAACACCTCCATCCGCCTCAATATAGCCTTCAAAATTATGCTGCTTCAAATCCTTACTTATTCTCTGTATCTTTTCGTGTGTAGACTCGATGAATTTTTGACCAGACTTGCCTGGAACAACTGACATAATGATTACTTGGTCTAATAATGGTACAAATTTGTAAGACCATTGGGGCAACTCCGTATCTGGATTTATTGCAAGACCAACACCAATTTGGTTTGATTGCAATATGTCACATATTTCTCCAAAGCTAGATTCATCGCAAACCTCTGCATGAACAGTGATAATATCACTACCGGCATCTATGTATTCATGAATATGCTTTACTGGTTCATTAATCATAAGGTGAGAATCGAAAGGAATCAAAGTAAGAGGACGAAGATCCTTAATCTTTGTATGATCAAATGTTTTGTTTGGAACAAATTGGCCATCCATAACATCAAGGTGTATGTAATCAGCACGCCCATTTTCACAACGCTCCACTTCTTTTTCAAGATTTGACATATCACCGGCAATAATAGATGGTGCAATCATAAACTGTGATTCTAATTCTTGTTCAATAATTGGAACCAATTCTGGTTTGGGAGCTTTCCCATGCCACTGTGGATTATCCTCCATGTGCTCCACTCCCTTACCTTTGATAGTTCTAGCAATGATAATTGATGGAAGACCTTTGGTTTTGGCAGCTCTGTTTATTGCATTTGAAATCTGTTCAATCCTATGTCCGTCTATTTCAATGACGTTCCATCCAAAAGAAAGCCATTTCTCTCCAGTTTTCCATCTGCTTGCATCTTTCCACATCTCTGACAAATCATCACCAATTAACTCCTCATCAAGTGGCATAATTTTTTCTGTATAGGAATCCTGTTGTATGAAATTTCTATCAAGTATAACAGTCATGTTGTCAACCTTGTATTTTGCAGCTGTCATTGCAGCCTCCCAAACTTGACCTTCATCGGATTCACCATCTCCAATAATTGTGTAAATTCTTTGGTCTTTACCGTCAAGTTTTGCAGCTAGTGCATTTCCGATAGAATATGAGAGACCGATGCCTAAAGAGCCTCCGCAAAACTCAACGCCAGGACATTTTAAATCTGGGTGACCTTGTAGTCTGCTACCAAACTGTCGTAGTGTTTTCATTTCAGACGTATCAAAATAACCTGCTACAGACATGTTTGAAAAAAGACCAGGTGATGCATGTCCCTTTGAAAGAATAAATTTGTCTCTTGCTTCCCAACTTGGATTTTTTGGATCATATCGTAAATGTTTGAAAAATAAGCAGCCTAAAATTTCAGCCATAGAAAAAGATCCGCCAGGATGACCCGAACCAGCAATAGAAGTTGCCTGAATGACAAGCTTCCTAGCCTTGAGAACTTTCTTTTTGATTTGATAGTAATTTAATCCCATTACCGATAAAAATTAAACAAAACACACGTATAATTATATTTGATTTGATCCATATGATGTTAAAATAATTGTAATTGCAAAAATTTTAATCTAAATAGATCGCAATATCACTATGAAACTTGAGAAAATGACACCGTTTGTTATTTATGATAACGAATGCTATCTCTGTGTCCAATTTGCTAAATTTGTAAATTTTTTGACAAAAGGAAGACTACGTCTTGTGGGTCATTACACAGATTTTGGGGAGCAGGTAAGAAATAGTATTCTTGATTCAAGTGCGCTAGAGATGTTTTGGTTTATTGATGAGAAAACTGCATATGGAGGAAGAGCTGCTATTGGTCCATTATTTTCTGCAATTTTACATATTAACAAAAAAAATATTCAAAAGAAGATTGTTGAAGATTCTTGTACCCTTGGCTGTAAAAGTCCAAAGGCAGTATTTTTCCGTTCAGCAAGCCTACTAACACACAGTAAAAGAATAAACCTTAGAAATCTATAATACTATAATTTTAGTCTGATCTTGCCTAACTAATATCCCCTAGAATTTCTATCTGGCTTATCGATATTTGGATTCCTAAACCCATGCTTTTCCATCATATGATTTAGAAAACGAATGTCATCAGAAAAATTCTCACCGCATACTGAACAGGTTGACATGATCTAACAACTATATGCATCTATTTTTGGGTTTTTAAAAAATAAATGCCAGCACTGCTACTTCCCAAGAGCTCTCGCATCTTAGTAACACAACAGCGACATTGGGTTTGACTTCCAGGTTCGGAATAGGACTGGGTCGCACCCCAACGCTATGGCCGGCTTAATTCATGAATTACAATCTTCACTATTAATGTAACTACATGTAGATGCTCAACCAAAACAAACTTGGCTATTATCTAGATGCTTGGGCTATTCGTTCTAATTCGTTCTTTCTTTTAACAGAAGGAGATGTAGGATCATTGTTAGCTGAAATAATAAGATGTTCAGCCAGAAATTCTTCTATTGGTTTTGGATTAGAAAATGTAGCTTCTTTTACCCCATCTGCAATAAACCGTAATGCTAAATCAACTCTTCTAAGTGGTGCAACATCAACAGAGACATGGTATACTGTTCCGCCATATACAATTCTGGTTGTATCTTCATTTGGTGCTGAGTTTTCTACTGCGCGAACTAAAACTTCCACTGGATTTTTCCCCGTTTTTAGATGAATTATTTCAAAGGCGGTTTTTACAACATTATAGATATGAATTTTTTTTCCTGCCATTCTACCGGTATTTTTGGCATTTTTTTTACCAAAATGCATCATCTTGTTTACTAGTCGCTCTACTATGTTTACATCAGCCTTGTTGAATCTCCTTAGTGCAGAACGTCCAAAGTCCATTGGCATTATTGTTTTTTTCAAAGAAATTGCAGTTTTAAGACCAATATCTTTTATTTCTATTTCAGATAAATGCCATTTTCTAAAGAGTAAAATATTTTGTGCTGTCATTTTTGTTATCTTCTTGGTTTTTCCTTTTTACCAGTTACTAATTGTTTTAAAGATATTCCATTTACTTTGAAAACTTTGTATCGTACACCGGGGATATCACCCATAGCGCCACCTTGAGTAGCGCCCATTCCCTCAACATGTACTTCATCGTGTTCATCGATAAAGTTCATAGCGCCATCCCGTGGCAAAAATGCAGTAACAGTTTTACCATTTTTTATTAATTGAATTCGGACACATTTTCTAACAGCAGAGTTAGGTTGTTTTGCTTCTACACCCACTTTTTCCAAAACAATTGCTCTTGCTTGAGGAGCACCAGCTAATGGATTAGCTTTTTTATCCAAACCAAGTTCCCTTCTTGCATATTTTGATACTGCCCAACGCTGGCGTTTTTTCTTTGCCTTCAAAATTCTGCCAGCAAACAAACCAAGTGGTGACTTTGTCATATTATTACATCTCTAATTGTGTTGCTTCTTGATTATTTATTAGAACACTAGGAATGTCAAAATATCTTTTTGCAAGTAGTCTAGCTTTTTCAGCATTACGTCCAGCACGACCAACAACCAGACCTTTATTGTTAGGATTAACCAAAACTATCGCTTGTGGTGAACCGTCTGCTCTTGTATTTATTTTTATTTCATTGATTAATTTTGCATTTAACAGATTTTTCAAAAATTTTATTGGATCATCGTAATATTCAACTAACTCAATATTACGCTTGAGAAGATTTTGTAGTGATTTTATATTAGAACCATTTTTGCCTATAGCAAGACCCATTTTACCCTCGTTTATTACAAAAATTAACCTATCTTGTTTTTCATCATCTAAACAATCACGAGGAGTAACTTTTGTAATCTTTTGAAAAAGTGAAATCTTCCGCATTTGATCCATTGTAAGTTTTATAGACTGTGTCATAATTCTTCTAATTAATCCAATAATTTTTGGGTCTCATTTAAACTTAGATAGAATTCTTTTTGTAAAATCATTCTGCTCCATATTCTTTTAGAATTGCTTGCGCGTTGGTGTTAGATAATGAATCAAGTGAGATTGTTGACACTCTAAATTGCAACCCGCAAAGTTTTCCTAACGCTACAGACGATCCTTCAAAATTTAGTATAGGTATATTGTTGTTTTTTGCATTTTTTTCAATTTTTTTTGTTTTTTCATTAGAGATAGTTTGCGAAATTATGATTAATTTACTGTTTTTTATAGAATTCATTACTTGTTTTGTTCCTATAGTAGGCTTTCTTTTTTTTATTGCATCCTTTATCGCTTTTTCTAAAAGTTTTGTCATCGCTGTACGGTGTTAATTTTCATTTTCTGGTCTTTTATAGGTTTATCATGTAATTTACATAACAATTTAAAATGAAATTAGTTTTTAGTGACAGTTTTCATATAGATATCTACTGTTCCGCTGCCAATTGGTATTTGACTTCCAACTATTACATTTTCAGTAATTCCTTTTAATTCTTCAATCTCGCCTACTCTTGCAGCAGTTGCAAGTGTCGGTACCGTTATCTCAAAAGATGCTCTTGCAAGAACACTATCTTTTGTTCCAGCAATTCCATGACGACCAATTTGTTGTAAGAAGCCTTTGTGACACATAAGATCTGACACTAACATAAGATAGCGTATATCTACCTCGAGCCCCTGGTTTTCAAGGGTTGATTTAAGTTCAGAAATTAAAGCATTTCTTGCTGCTTCTATTCCCAATATATTAGCGATTTCAAATATGTTATTTGTCCAAACAGTAGATTGTTCAATGCCTTTGACTTCAAGTACTTTAGCCAGATTTGATCCTGTTGTTTGGATTACCCACTCTCCATTTTCTTCTTTCAAAGTAGCACGTTCTATATCAAGTACTCCCTTTATGGTAGTTTTCAGCACTTTATTTCGTAGGGTGACTACAGTTGGGGCATCTAATTTTTCAATTAATTTTAGGATGATGGTGTTATCATTAGATTCAGCCGTGAATTTTTTGTTGGATTCTAAAGCATTCAATATATCATCCATAGTACATCCTCTCTTGCTTAGTTTCACTTTGTTAATACCAAGTATTAATTCAGAAGAGTAATCAGTGTCGGTTTCTGAAATTACATCCCGTACTGTTGTTTCTAATACATTTTGAGCTATTTGATATGCCTTTTCTTTAGAAGATTTTGAATTTTTATCAAGGTAAATATTCATTGTAGGTGTGGCAGGTTTTTTTCGTGCATCAACTAATTCAATAATTCTTGGGAGCCCAAGAGTAACATTTCTTTCCGCAATTCCTGCAGTATGAAAAGTTCGAAGTGTCATTTGTGTACCAGGTTCTCCAATAGATTGTGCTGTAACAATACCAACAGCCTGACCGGGTTCAACTTTAGATTTATTATATAGATCAAGACCCTTTTTACAAACAAATTCTACTCCTTCTTTACTCAACTTAGATTCATGTAATGCATTCTCTACAGCAGAATGTAATCTTGGATTGAATGTTTTTGTATATTTTATGAACAGTTCATTTATCTCTTCCTTAGTTGCTTTCTTACCAGAATCTATAATCGCTTGTGAGTCTATTAATCGATTGACGCTAAAAGCCTCTCCATGATCGCTCTTTGCTACGTCTATACCATCTTCACCATACAAAAATTGAACAATATGTCCGTGTGGATCCCTTACAGTACTGTCATATTCTAGCCTAATGTGTTCAAGCGCATTGATTAACCTTCGTTGCATATACCCACTTTGTTGGGTTCTTACCGCAGTATCTACAAGTCCTTCTCGACCACCCATAGCGTGAAAGAAAAATTCTAAGGTTGACAGACCATCACGAAAATTAGATTTCACAAATCCATGAGAATCAGGATTATCATCATGTTCTTTGAAGTGAGGAAGAGTGCGGTTAGAGTAACCTGTGTGTAATCTTTTTCCACGTCTTGATTGCTGGCCCAAAGCACCAGCCATCTGACCCACATTCAAGTCAGAACCTCTAGCACCAGTAGTTGCCATAATCTTACCCGCATTATCATCCGCAAGGTTTGAATTTGCAGTAATACCTGCTCGTTTTCTTGCCTCAGCTAGTTCGTGAGTAATTAAAGCCTCAGCTGATGCTGCAGGGGTCATTCCCCTTAGTGGTTTATGTATACCTTTTTTGAGTTGGGCAGTGATATCGTAAACTTTGTCATAAGTTTCGTCTATATCATTGAGAATTGATTCTCTATCCTTATCGGAAAGTTCCAAGTCAGAATAACCATAACTGAATCCATAGTGAGTGATAAACTGCTTAATTATAATAAGAATAGAATTCAGAAATTTTTTAGCCTGGTCATTACCATAATCCTTTGCAATTCTATGCAAAACACTTTCTGGTTCTTCTGCACCAATAGATGATTTATCTATTACACCACTAACCAATTCACCGTTCTTAATTACAACATCTTTTTTTGCACCTTTTGTTCCCTTGGACCATTTTGAAGTCATTACAAAATTAAAATCAGAGGGAAGGAAGATGGAGAATAGTTGTTTTCCTGTATAAAATAAATCATTTTTCTTCTTAATTTTTGGTTGAGGTAGTTTCCCAGTATAATCACCAAGCATTGCATAGTTAGTAAATTCTTGTTTTGTCAGTAAAGTATCATCCTTGGTAAGAAGGTATGCTCCTGTGATAAAGTCACGAAGTCCACCAATAATTGGACCTCCAAATCTAGGAGAAATTAACTGCTCTTGAACTCGCATCAATAAGATAGCCTCAGCTCTAGCTTCCTCACTTTGTGGCACATGAAGATTCATTTCATCACCGTCAAAATCAGCATTGTATGGTGGACAAACAGAAGGATGTAACCGGAAAGTTTTCCCGGGAAGCACTCTAACATGATGAGCCATGATTGACATTTGATGAAGTGATGGTTGTCTGTTGAAAAGTACAACATCCCCATTCAGTAGGTGTCTTTCCACTAGGTATCCTACCTCAAGAGAGTCTGAAATACCAGATCTATCTTCAACAAAATCTAACCTGATTTTAACCCCGTCAGGTCTTACAATATAATTTACTCCTGGAAAGTTATTTGGACCGTTAATAACTAATTTTTTTAGTTTTTCAATATTCCATTCCGTAACAATTTCAGGAATTGTAAGTTTCATTGCAACAGACAGTGGTACACCAACTTCCGACAAGTCTAAGTTAGGATCCGGAGAGATTACAGTTCGGCTTGAAAAGTCTACTCGTTTTCCAGACAGCGAACCCCTAAAACGACCTTCCTTACCTTTCAGCCTCTGGGTTAACGTTTTTAGTGGTCTGCCAGAACGATGATGAGCTTGTGGAATTCCTGAAACCTCATTATCAAAATAAGTTGTGGCATGATACTGAAGCAGGTCAACAAGGTCTTGAACTATTAGTGGAGGAGTCCCAGCTTCTTTGCTTTCTTTAAGCCGCTGATTTACTCTAATAATGTCTACCATTTTATGAGTTAGATCATCTTCGGATCTAATTCCAGTTTCAAGTATGATAGAAGGTCTGACTGTAACAGGGGGTACAGGTAAGACTTGCAAAATAAACCATTCTGCTCTTGCAGTCGTATGATCATAACCCAGTAAATTAAGATCTCCGTCGGTAATTTGTGAAAACCGTTCTCTTATTGTAATTGGTAATAATCTATTTTCGCCGAGTTCAGTTTTTTCTATAAAGATTGTAGGTTTTGTGAAAATTAACTCATATTGTACCTTTCCACAATGTGGACATTCCTTTGATTTTTTTGCCCTATCTAGTATCAGTTCTGGAATACGTTTCTGCGAGAATATGGTATATGCGGCCTCATTTTTTTTAATTTCTGAAAAATGTACTAAATCTTCTTCAGGAATTCGTAATCTAGAACAAGACCTACATGTAGCCAATAATAACTTGCGAATACTATCAATAAATGCAATATGTAATATGGGTTCAGCAAGCTCAATGTGACCAAAGTGACCAGGACACCTAGCTGATGTATTACCACAGGTTAGACATTTTTGCCCAGGTTCTAAGGTTCCAAGTCGACCATCCATTAATCCACCCTGTACAGACATCCCGTCTTCATCATAAGTTTCTGGTGCAGTAATTTCAGCAACAGAATATTTTCTAATTTCATTTGGAGACCAGACAGAAAATTTAATCCCATCAATGGATTTTACTATTTCAAGAGACATTAGACTTTCTCCTTTATCATTAAACGCGGTGTGATGTTGAGGCTTTGCATCTCTTGCAATAGTAACTTAAACGCATATGCGACAGAGACAGAACTTATTTTTCCCTTATCGCCACAAACTCTGCAAACATATCTTCTTTGTTTAACATCATGATATGCAACAAGACCACATCTTTCACAGACAAATATATCAGATTTATCAGATTCATCAAGCAATCTATCTTTGAGAATCATAGACGCCCCATAGGCAATAATACAGTCTCTTTCCATTTCGCCAAATCTTAATCCTCCTCCACGTGCCCTACCTTCGGTTGGTTGTTTAGTGAGCATTTGGACTTGTCCTCGTGAACGTGCATGTATCTTATCTGCAACCATATGATGTAATTTTTGATAATAAACAACTCCGATGAATACTTCAACAGGTAATGGTTTACCAGTTCTAC
>Ga0315318_10000764_pt1 | contig 13589 bp, 15 predicted proteins | sample M1200m3416metaG_FD_203703 | JGI IMG/M metagenome (GOLD analysis project Ga0315318, IMG submission 203703) | Ammonia-oxidizing marine archaeal communities from Monterey Bay, California, United States - M1 200m 3416 | ecosystem: Environmental > Aquatic > Marine > Coastal | place: USA: California... | reverse complement strand
TAGCATCAAACTTTACTGGTAAAACATTCTGACTAACTGCATGAACGCTTATACGATTTTCAGACCATGTATCAAAATCTTGCTCCCTTGTTAAAGGTCTCTCAATGCCAGGAGAAGAAATTTCTAGCGCATAATCTGCAAATTCCGATTCATTATTATCAAAGTAAAATTTCAATATTTTACTCAGTTTCCCACAGTCTTTAATAGACATGGTAAAATCTTGTTTCTCAGCCAAGATTTGAATATTTTTTTTCTTCCCTCCTCTAATCTTGATTCGCACAAGATCATATTGAATATCCTCAAAAATACCTTGGAGCTTTGTAAAGGTATTATTTGCAATGTCGGGTGCTATCAAATGATTGAAGCTTTCAGACATATCATTTTCTTCCTTAAAAAATAAAAAAAGCGGGAGACCCTGCGGCGCCCACTTCGCATTAAATTAAATCCGAAATTTAGGCAACTATCGCAAATTAATTATTAAAAGGCAAGTACAGAAAAAAAGTGTAAAATTGATAATTATTGAAAAACTTTCTCAAATATAAAGTAGTAAGTTCTAACTCCCAATATTACACTTTTTTTCTGATATTTTGAACCAGAATATTTGGAATCAATTGTTTTACAGTCATTGGACTCTTCCGTAAGACATTTAAAAGATTCATTTGCAAGAATATGCTTTAACCCCCATACGGCATAGCTGGAATTATCCGTAAAGAAAAGGAATCTTCCTCTAAATTTTAATATTCTTGAAAGCTCTATAATGGTGCTCTTTTGTATGAATCTTCTTTTCCAGTGCTTCTTTTTTGGCCAAGGATCAGGATACATAAGCCATATTTCATCAAAAAAATTTGAATCAATATTTTTTATAAATAACGTTGCATTACCATAATACAATCTTACATTTTCTAAGTTTTCTGACTCTATATTGTTTAATAGTTGAGCAATGCCTTTTTTATAATACTCCACCCCTATGTATAAGTTGTTAGAAAATTGCTTAGCGTTTTTTAGGATTATTTCTCCTGAACCAAATCCAATTTCTAGTATATTTTTATAATCTGGAGTTTTCTTCCGCGAAATTTTCTTGAAGCTATCAAATTTCATTTCTTCAGAATGTCTGTTGAACAGTTCGTTCTGCTTTTTTGTCAGTCTTCGTTCTCTTGCTGAAAAAGGATTTATTCTTTCAAAATTCCTAAAGTAACTCATTTTTAAGTGTCTTAGCCAAATCAATTTTTTCCCAACTAAAAGTTCCATCATCGCCTGGATCTCTTCCAAAATGACCGTAAGCAGATGTTTTTGAATAAATGGGTTTATTCAGATTCAAATAATTCATTATACCTCTTGGGGTAAGGTCAATATTTTCTCTGATAAAATCAGAAATTACACTTTCTTCCACAATAGATGTGTTGTCAGTTTTCACATATAAAGAAAGCGGTTCTGATATTCCTATTGCGTAAGAAAGCTGAATTGTACACTCTCCTGAAATCCCAGCCGCTACAATATTCTTTGCCAAATACCTTGCAATATATGCGGCCGACCTGTCTACTTTTGTTGGGTCTTTACCAGAAAAAGCGCCTCCTCCGTGAGGTGCTGCACCACCATATGTATCAACTATAATCTTGCGTCCTGTTAAACCCGTATCTCCAGCTGGTCCACCTATAACAAAATTTCCAGTGGGATTTATTAGTAACTTAGTTTTGTCAGTAAACCAGCCATATGGTAATACATCTCCTATTATACCTTGAAGGATATCTTTAAGATAATTTCTTGTAACTCCCTCTATATGTTGTGTCGAAATCACAATTGAATCAACAAACTTCGGGATACCAGCCTCGTAATAGAGTGTTATTTGGGATTTCGAGTCCGGTAAGATCCCTTTTACCTGTCCACTATGTCTCTTTTTAGCGAGCACTTCGAGGATCTTGTGAGAATACAAAATTGGTGCTGGCATTAATTCTGGGGTTTCGTTACAAGCATATCCAAACATTATCCCTTGGTCGCCAGCTCCCTCAGACTTATTATCATCCTTACTATCAACACCCATAGCAATATCTGGGGACTGGTCGTGTATATAAATCCTAATTTCAACATCTTCCCAGTTAAAATCTTTTAAATTGTAACCAATACCTTTGACCGTCTTCCTCGCAATTGCTTCAATTTCATTAGTTTTTATTTTTCCTAATGATTTAACTTCACCAGCTATTATTATTAAGTTTGTTGTTGCCATAGTTTCAATAGCAACTCTAGAGTTCGGGTCTCTAGTTAAGTATTCATCTAAAATACTATCAGATATCTTATCACAAACTTTATCGGGGTGCCCTTCGGAAACTGATTCTGATGTAAAATAATAATTTCCTTTATTCATGCTTTGGGTGACTCTCTTCTAAAATTTACAAAAAGAAAAATAAAATACAATATTATTACAGCAAATAATGAAAAATCTCCAATTTTTGAGTATAAAGTTGGAGTTATCTTCATGGGTAAACTTGATTTTAAGTATCCTTTATCTTTAATATTAAGCTTATCTATTATCCTACCAAAGGGATCAATTATAGCAGATATTCCAGTATTTGCTGAACGTAAGACAGGTAATCCTTGTTCAACTGCTCTAAACCTTGAAGAAGTAAAATGCTGATAAGGACCAGGACCATCATCAAACCACGCATCATTAGTTAGATTAATTATAAGATCTATTTTTTCATTCTTCTTTCTTATTTGGTTTGGAAAAATTATTTCATAACATATCAGAATTCTTGCAACTCCCAACGGGGTTAGCATTGGTTCTCGATTATCACCTTTCTCAAAACCTAAATCATCAACTAAAATTTTTAAGATTTTTAATCTCTTCAAAAATTTACTAAGAGGTAAATATTCCCCAAAAGGAACTAGGTGATTTTTGTCATAGACCGCGGAAACATTAGAATCTTCATTAATTAATAAAGCTGAATTTCTTGGATTTCCGTTCTGTGTGAGACGAACATTTCCAGTTAATATTGATGTTCCCAATGGTAAAGCTGAAATAATCGAATCTATTAGAATCTTATTTTCATCTAGAAGAATAGGTAGGGCACTCTCTGGCCATATAATTAAATCAACCTGTCCGTTATTAGATAAATCAATATAACTTTGGAGAATACTAGGGAAGTTTTCACCATATCCTTTTTCTTCTTGTGGAATATTGGGTTGAATTATAAGAAACGTCTTTTCGTTTAACTCCGCTTTATTCATAAGTCTTAAATGCCCGAAAAAAAACATGGATGGCAAAATAAGAAGAATTACTAAACCAGATAATCGACTCGCACGACTAAATAAAAGCAGGAATGAAAATGAGGCTAATATTAATAAAAAACTTGTAACGTGTGGTCCAAATAAGGAATTTGTTTGCATTAATTCCTCGTTAAAGCCCAAAGCATAAGAAAACAAATTCCATGGAAAACCCGTTAATAAATAGCTCCTAAGATATTCTCCTAAAGCAAGAGCTAGAGCTAGAGATAAACAGTTTGTAATTCTTTTTCCCCAAAATATTGCTGGAAAAATAAATCCGGAGATAGAAAGAATAGTTATTAATAAAGGAAGTCCGAGAAATGTTAAATTTTGAAAATTATCAAAACCTATTCGATATTCAAATGCTGAAGAAATCCAACTAAAACCAAAAAGAAAATAAGAATATAGAAATAAACCCCCATAATAAGACAATTTAAGAAACCTCTTCGCAAAGTTATCTTGAGAGATTTCTTTTTCCAATAAAATTAATAAAATAGGAAAAATAAAGAAAAGAGATAAAAAGATGTTCCACGGTGGTTGTGAATAAGATAAAAAGGCCCCCAAAAATATGGCAACTATAGTTTTAACAAACATTCATCTAAATTTGGGGTTCGTTGAGATTTTCTTGAGGTTTTTCATGGGCCTTAATTCTTAATCTAACCTTCTTTATTTTTCTTGCATCAGCATCCCTAATTTCAATTTCGAAACCTAAGGGATGAATGACAAGCTCACCTCTTTGAGGAACTCTACCAGCTAATATAAAAACAAGGCCGCCAATTGTGCTTATTTCTTCATCTATTTCATCAGGATATAATGAGAATCCTATAATATTACTTATCTCCTCAATATTTGTCCTGGCACTAACATCTATATGACTTTCTGCAATTATAATTCTGTCGGGATCCTCTTCATAAAGTTCATCATCAATCTCTCCAACTATTTCTTCAATTAAATCTTCAATTGTAACTAACCCATCAGTTCCTCCATATTCATCAATAACCAATGCCATATGGATTCTTGAGGATTGCATCCTCACTAATAAGTCACGAGATTTCATTGACGGGGGAACAAATATAACTTCTCTTAAGAATGACTCTATCTTTGTCTCTGCGAAAGTACCTTTTGATATCACTCCTATTAAATCTTTTATGTGTATCATTCCAACAGGGTTATCAAGAGTATCTTTATAAATTGGTAACCTTGAATGATTGCACTCAGAAAAAATCTTAAGTATTTGTGCAACTGTTGCTCTTAGTTCAATAGAGACAATATCTGCCCTCGGAACCATACAATCTTCAACTCTAGATGAATCAAAACCAATGACATTATCAAGCATGCTTTTTTCTTCTGGAGTAAATTCTCTTTCATCATTATAAAAATTACTCAAGACCTTACTAATTGTAGGAGATTTTTTTTCCCTAAAAAGATCTTTGAGTCTTTTACTAAAAAAAATTTTTTCAAAAAACAATTTCATTATCATAAAGACTTTATTAATTATATATATGGATTAGGAAACCCTAACCTCTTCAAGATCATAATTTCTCTATTTTCCATAATCTCCGCATCAGCTTTTTCTTGATGTTCATAACCTTTTAAATGTAATAATCCGTGTACTATCATATGCGCAATATATGCATCCAAATCTTTTTTTTTCTCTTTAGATTCTTTCAACAAAGTGTCTTTAGAAATAACAATATCACCCAGCATCTTATTTCCAAGATTGTTAATTTTATTATTCATTGGAAAAGATAAAACATTTGTTGTTTTGTTCACATTTCTATACTTCTTGTTTAATTTCCTTATTTCATAATCATTTGTCAAGAGAACACTAATTTCTTCATTATCCTGATTTTCTAGATTATCAAGGGCGCCTATCAAAATATTTTTGACTAGAAGTGATTCTTCCTTCGACCAGTCATCTGTGAGAGAGATATCAATCATTTCTATTACCCTTGTCAAAATTAGTTTTTCGAAATTTTCGAATAAGCCTTCACTATCTTGTCTACAAGCTTGTGCCTTACTATATCCTTAGAATTGAAATTTAATCTTCCAATTTCGTTATTCTTTGGAAGTACCTCTAAAGCCTCCTTTAAGCCCGAACTCTGATCCCTTGGCAAATCAATTTGGGTAATGTCTCCTAAAACAACCATCTTTGAGTTACGCCCCAGTCGAGTAAGAAACATTTTCATTTGCATATTTGAAGTATTTTGCGCTTCATCTAAGATTATGAAGGCATTTTCTAATGTTCGACCTCTCATAAATGCGAGAGGCGCTATTTCTACAATATTATTTTCTATCAGTCTTTCCAAAGTTTTCTTTGGCATTAAGTCCTCAAGAGCATCGTAAAGTGGCCTTAAATAGGGATCTATTTTTTCTTTTAGGTCACCAGGTAAGAATCCCAACCTTTCACCAGCCTCCACGGCGGGACGCGAAAGTATAATTCTAGAAATGTTTTTTTCTAACAACGCTTGAACTGCCGTAGCTACAGCCAGATAGGTTTTTCCAGTTCCTGCAGGACCTATTCCGAATACTAAATCTTTGGACTGAATAAGCTTAACAAATTTATCTTGATTTTTTGATCTAGCATAAATTTTTTTATTTTGTGTCTTGATTAAAATGTCATCTTTTTTTGGATAGCTATCTTTTCCTGGAATAATTATATCAATGTTTTTGAAATCTGGTTTTTCTCCATTTTTTAATTTATTGTATAACATCATTATGGTATCTCCAGCTGAGAGGCACAAATCATGATGGCCTTTTATTTCAAGAATATTACCCCTATATGAAATCTCAACATCAAAAATACCTTCAATTTTCAATAAGTTTTCATCATGGTTACCATAAAGTTCTGTTAAAAATTTATTGTCCCCTAACTCAATGGTGTGATTAGTTTTATCTTTTCTAATATTTAAATTTTTCTTGTTCATTGCAATATTAGACGATGGTACCAAATAAACTATTCTCTCTTATCTTAAGAATTTCAACATTTAATAACTCGCCAATTAAAGAATTGTGTCCTTCCATATGAACAGATTGTAAATATGGTGAACGACCTGAAATTTGATCTTCTTCAGACCCTTGTTTTTCAACCAATATTTCTAAGGTTCTTCCTAAAAAAGATTCGTTAAAAGTTTTCATACTTGAGGTTATCAGTTCTTGCAACTTGAATAATCTCTTTTTTTTTGTTTCTTCATCTATTTGTAAATCCATACTTGCTGCCGGAGTTCCGGGGCGAGGAGAATATTTAAAACTGTAAGCGTGGGCATACCTGACTTTTTTTATAATATCCATTGTATCGTTAAAGTCATCTTCAGTTTCTCCTGGAAACCCAACTATAAAGTCTCCTGAGATAGCGGTGTCGGGCCTTATATCTCTAATCTTTTCAATTATTTCTATATATTGCTGTTTACTATATCCTCTATTCATAGCCTTCAATATCTTGTTAGAACCTGATTGTATGGGCAAATGAAGATAAGGCTGTAATTTGGGGATACTAACAAAACATCTAATTAACTTGTTATTCATATCTTTCGGGTGACTGGTGGTGAATCTTAGGCGATCAATATTTAATTCTGATAATCTTTTGATTAATTCTGAAAAATCCCACCTATTCCCACTTAACCCTTCTCCATTCCAAGCGTTGACGTTTTGACCCAACAAAATGATTTCTTTTGCTCCATTATTAATTAACTCCTTAGCTTCTGAAATAATTTGTAACGCCGGTCTAGAACTCTCTACGCCCCTAGTATAAGGAACCACACAAAAAGTGCAGAATTTATCACAACCTTCCTGTACAGACAGAAAAGCACTGACTGCTTCTTTTTTATTAACTCTTTCTGGCAATGAAAGAAATTTATCTCTTGCTGGAAATTCAATATTTACAAGGGCTTTGTTTTTTCCTTTTTTTCTATATGTAATTTCTTGAATCATTTCAGGTAATTGATGATAAGTTAAAGGTCCAAATACCAGATCAACTGACGGTGCTCGTCTAACTAATTCTTCACCCTCAGCCTGAGCTACACAACCAGCAACAGCAATCTTTGTATTCTTCTTTTGATTGTTGAATCCTTTTTTCAGTCTACCCAATTCTGAATAAATTTTTTCTGTAGCTTTTTCTCTAATATGACATGTATTAAGGATAATTAATTCTGCATCATTGGGATCATCTACTCTTTTGTAATTTAACGGACCTAATAATTCATACATACGATCGCCATCATAAACATTCATCTGGCATCCATAGTTTTTTATATAAAGTCCTTTATGAGTTTTTTCTTTTAATTGCATGAAATTAATTATTATTACTGTTTCTTTGGCTTAGCATAAAGTTCTAATCTATGATCAACTAAGTCAAAACCTAGTTCTTCCGCTATTTTTCTTTGAATAATCTCAATTTCTTCATTTGTAAATTCAATTATTGATCCATCCTCTATGTTTATTAAGTGATCGTGATGATCGCATTCTTCTAAGTTTTCATATCGTGACCTTCCGTCACGAAACTCGTGTCGGATAAGAATACCAGCTTCCTCAAAAAGACGTACAGTGCGATAAACTGTTGCTACAGAAATATTATTATCTATTTCTACGGCCCTTTTATAAAGTTCTTCTACATCAGGGTGATCTTTGGAATCATCGAGAACTTTGGCAATAACTTTGCGTTGCTCTGTTAATCTCATTCCTTTGCTTTCACATAATTGTTCAATGTTCATTTAAATAAGACCTATAAATTCTTCTTCTTTTATATAAGCATCAAATATAAGCTTTTGACAATAGTAACGCATCTTCTTGAGTTTTTTTTATTAACATTCCTCATAATTATCTTTTTTTTACCATATACCATTTCGGATCAGCCTCATCTGCGGAAGGGGGACTATAATAATTAGCTCGAAGTTTTTTTACTGGTTTTAGAGTCTTGTTTCGTATCTTCGTTGCAATAGCCAAACATTTATCAGATAAATTATTATCTACAATAGCCTCTTTTCCTATTATTTCATCCAAGGACGGAATAGGCATTAACTTCACGATGGTAAATTTTTCCGACATGTATCTATCAATAACATCCTTTAAAGCAAGCTTTTCAATTTCTGATTTATTTTTTCCTGTCTTACTATTGAAAACCTGAACAAAAAAATCTTCACCTCGTGACGGGATAATTGGCAACAAGAATTCTGTCTTTATATCCTTATTAACTAAGTTAGAAACAAGAAATTCCAGAGCAGATGTGCTGTATAAAGGTACAGATAAACCCTTAGTTAAACCTTGAGCAAATGCAAGTCCAACCCTAATGCTTGTAAAATTTCCAGGGCCATTTGTTACATAAATTGCCTTGAGATTAATTGGACTAATGTCAGCTTCTTCTAAGTTTTTTTTGGTTATATCAGCTATAACTTCAGATTGTTTTTTATTCGTCTTATTGGAATTTAAAAAAACCCTATTATTATCTAGAACTATAATTGAAAAACTACTTTCAAAAGTAGTTTCTAAAAAAAGAATCGCCATCTCTATTTATAAAATAGTACAAATTTCGTCAAACTCAAATCTGGGCGATCTTTCTAATAATTTTCTATGATCACCATAACCTATGTTGCATATAAAATTTGACTTGAATCCGCTAGTAGAAAAAAATTCTTTATCAAGCTCCATGTTATCAAAACCAGACATTGGGCCACAATCAAGCCCAAGAGTTCGGGCTGCAATTATGAAATATGCTCCTTGAAGCGAGCTGTTTCTGAAGGCGGTTTGTTCTGCTAAATCATTTGACCAGGAAAACCAATCTTTTGCTTCTGGGTTGTGAGGAAACAATTTGGGTAAATGTTCGTAAAAACTTATATCGTAAGCAACAATAGCTGATACAGGCGCAGTAGAAGTTTTTTCTCTATTAGTTTCCATTAAGTAGGGCAACAATCTGTTTTTAGCATCTTGACTTTTAATAAAAATAAGACGAGATGGGGAACAGTTTGCGCTTGTTGGGCCCCACTTCATCAAATCATACAATTTGTACAAAATTTTATCAGGAACATCTCTGTCAAGCCATTCATTGTGTGTCCTTGCATTCGTAAATATTAATTCTTCAAAAATCTTTCTACTTTTATCTGTCATAGATATTCTTTAAATAGGAACCACTCCCTTAACTTCAGGAACATAATGCTTCAAAAGATTTTCTATACCATTCTTTAATGTAATTTCTGATGAGGGGCATCCATCACAAGAACCGCGCATGTTTAAATATACAATGCCATCTTTATAACTTTCAAAAATTATATCCCCCCCGTCTTTTGCAACTGCTGGGCGGACTTTAGTTTCAATGATGTCATTTATCTTTAAAGAAATTTCGTCTTTATTATCCTCCCTGCTGTTGTTTGAATCCTCAAAGCCATCATCAATAAATATGGGTTCACCTGAAACAAAGAAGTTCATAATATTTGCTAAGATCTCTGTCTTCGAATTTTCCCATTTGGCATCTTTTAAAGTGACTGTAAGAAAATCAGAGCCAAGATACACCCCAACCACATTATCTAGGTTAAATAAATGTTGAGCCAATGGTGATCTATGTAGATCTCCCTTGTCCTTAAAATACATTGTCGGCATTTCACCCATAACTTCTTCCCCAGGTATAAATTTTAGAGTCTCTGGGTTTGGAGTTTTCTCAGTTTGTATAAACATTTTCTTCTCCTTGTTAACTTACACGTCTATTCCTGCTAATCTATCTATTTTATCAAATCCTAGATCTCCAGGTATTATCACAACTGGAATAGAATATCCAGAAGATGATATCGCTTCTACTAGTTCTCCAGGGCTTTGGCCTATTTTGTTGGCGGCTAAGAAAAGGTATGAAATTTCTTCATTTTCTATAATTGTCTTTTTTACAACTTCTAATTTAGTGCCATGCCTTACTTCAATTCTGCATTCTACTAAAGAAAATGATTTAATATTATTTTGAAATTTATCCAATTCTTATAATGCCTCATCTTCAGCTTCTTGGTTAATCTTTTCATCCACTCCAAGCCAGTTGGTACATCCAGGGTCATCTATGACAGCCAAATATTTACCAGGCATTTTATCCTCTTAAGAGATAATATTCTACCAGAGGCCAATAATCTCTCTAACTTCCCTAATTACTTTTAAAGATCTTTCTTCAGCTTTGGCGCGACCTTCATTCAGTACTTTTTCAATAAAAATTTTGTCCTTCTTGAGTCTGATTAATTCGTCCCTAATTGGACTTAATTTTCTAATCATTACATCGGAAAGATCTGATTTAAATTCTGAAAATTGTTTCCCTGAATATTTTACGATTACTTCTTCTTTTTTTATGCCACTTAAAGACGAAAAAATATTGATAAGATTGGCAGCTTCAGGTCTTTGCCTAAGGTCATCTTGACCATTAGGTAAAGGTAAGGGATCTGTTTTCGCCTTAGATATTTTTTTTCGTATTAAATCATTATCATCAAGTAAATTAATTCTGGACATCGATGAATTATCAGATTTTGACATTTTTTTAGTTCCATCTCGTAAAGACATAACCCTTGATGCAACTGGAAGGATCAAAGGTTCAGGAATAGGGAAGAATTTATCTCCTCCATGAGCAGAAAAATCATTGTTAAATTTCTTAGCTATGTCTCTGGTTATCTCTAGATGTTGCTTTTGATCATCTCCGACTGGAACATATCCGGCTTTATATAACAAAATATCAGAAGCCATCAAATTGGGATAAACATACAAACCTGCAGATGCATTTTCCCTATTTTTACCAGCTTTTTCTTTAAATTGTGTCATTCTATTCAACCATCCCATCCTTGATACACAATTAAATATCCACGCCAACTCAGAGTGGGCCGAAACAGTAGATTGAACAAAAATAGTAACTTTTTTAGGATCTAATCCAGAAGCTAAGTATGCTGCTGCCACTTCAATAATATTGTTTTTAAGGGCCTTAGGATCTTGCCAAACAGTTATGGCATGTAGATCTACAATACAGTAAATACATTCAAAGTTATCCTGTAGATCTACAAAATTTTTAATGGCTCCAAGATAATTTCCTATATGAAGGGAGCCGGTCGGTTGAACTCCCGAAAAAACCGTTTTATTTTCTGAAGATTGCAACTGTCAGTTCTCCAAATTAAAAGCCTAGACTAGTTATATCACTTTTTTTATAAACACCCATAAGAAACAAACCGGCAAAATAAACGCATAGACCTATAATTATTAATAAAATTAAAGAAATTATTGGGCCTAAAATGTAAATCCTACCTATAGTAAATATTAAAATAAAAGACATTAAGATTGTCGATGTTATTATCTTAACAATATTTATTGAAAATTCTTTTTTAAATATTTTTATAGAAATAAAATGAAGTTTCACAATGAGCATGATTGCATTAAGCCATGCTGAAATTGAAGTTGCATATGCAATTCCTATAACCCCAGAATATAAAAACAAGGGAATAGACAGAGATATATTTGTGACTATTGCCACAATACTGTAAATCACAGGAGTCCGAGTATCAGATAAAGAATAAAAGACAGAAGATAAGATTTTTATTAAAACGTACGCAGGTAAACCAATAGAAAATCCAATTAAAGTTGTTGCGACTACTTTAGTTTCATCATTACCGAAAACGCCGTATTGATAAATTGACTCAACCATCAATGACGACAGTATAATAAATGATGCCGTCGCAGGGATAATTAACATTAGAGAAAATTTTAGGGCGTCGTTAACAACTATTTCAAATTCTTTCATCTGATTTTTTATATTCAAAGAGCTTAACGTAGGCAAAATTACTGTACCAATAGAAATACCAATTAATGCTAGAGGAAGTTGGTATAGTCTTTCAGCATAATATAATATAGAAATTCCTCCATTGGCAAAAGATGCTATAAGACCTGAAATTACTATATTAAGTTGGAGAAAAATACCTGAAATTATTTGAGGCCAAGCCAATTTAGAAAACTTATTTAACGACGATTTTTCTTTAGGTTTTCTAAGTTTTAACGTGTAGCCTTCTTGGCCAAGAAAATAAAAAATAACTATAAAATGAAATACCCCAGACAAAGGAACCGCTAAAGACAAAAGATAACCTTTATTGATGAGATCTTCCTGAGGAATAATTAAAGCAAGAATTAGAAAAATATTTAATAAAATAGGTGATACTGAAGTAATAGAATATTTACCTTTAGCGTTTAAAATGGCTGACCCTAATGAACTTAAAGAAATAAAAATAATATAAGGTAAAGTTAATCTCGAAAATGTTATTGCAAGGTCTAGTTTAGAAGGATCTTTATTAAAACCACCTGCAAAAAGATAAATAATAAGGGGCATAAAAACTTGTGTAAGAATTGTCACAAGAGTTATTGATATTAAAAGATAATAAAGAATATCTTCGGAAAATTTTATGGAATCTTTCTTACTTTTTTCTCTCTCGCTAAAAAATAGTGGTACAAAAGCCGCGGAAAAGGCTCCCTCTGCAGTTATTCTCCTGAAAATACTTGGAAACTTCAAAGCAATAATAAAAACATCGGCAACAAAACTTATGCCAATAATCCTACTCAAAAGCATATCTCTAATAAGCCCGAATACACGGCTTAATCCTGTAAAAAAACTCACTGTAAATATGGATTTTATTAAACGCTTACTTTTAACCATTAGCATCTTCTGAGAAGACTTTAATCAAACTGTTTTTAATTTTTTTATTTAATCTGTTTTGCAATATCTTCGAACCGTCATAATTCAGAACATAAAAAACATCGGTTGCCTGTTCTCCAAAAGTAGAAATATGAGCACTATAGATGTTTAATTTTAAATCGGAAATTATAGTCGCCAATTCGTAAAGAAGCCCAGGACGATCTTTGCCACTAACTTCAATTACTGAATATCTTTCAGATAAATCATTTTTTATGTCTACAAGAGGTGTGACGTTAAAGGCTTCAATTCGTTTATCTAGAGAAAATTTACTTTCAGTTATTAGTATATCTTTTTCATTTATAAATTTAATAATTCTAGCACTTAATCTTTCCAGGCGTGTTTCATCATTAATAGGTTTATGATTATTATCTTGAATCCAAAGAATATCCAAAATCTTGTTTTCCTTATCTGTAAATATTCTGGCATCTACAATATTGATCCTTAAATCTGCGCACGCTGCTGTTATTCTTTTAAATAATCCTGTTCTATTCCTAGAAATTATAGTCATTTCTGTATTGGGGGTTGTTTTGGAATTGAAAAAATTAATAATTACCTCATCTTCACTGGACATAAATAATTTAGCACTTCTTAATCTTGTCTCTTCTGTAGTAGATAGCCAGTATTCATTACTTTGGTTTTCTATCCATCT
>Ga0315318_10000761_pt1 | contig 13614 bp, 9 predicted proteins | sample M1200m3416metaG_FD_203703 | JGI IMG/M metagenome (GOLD analysis project Ga0315318, IMG submission 203703) | Ammonia-oxidizing marine archaeal communities from Monterey Bay, California, United States - M1 200m 3416 | ecosystem: Environmental > Aquatic > Marine > Coastal | place: USA: California... | reverse complement strand
GTGCCTTCGGCGTCGCACAAAATCACACCACCAGAGATCCATTCAGCGTTTCGGCAACCGGAGCCCCAATCCCAACGGCCGTTGATTTTCCAAGTAGGTGACGTGTCTAGAGCAAGCTGAGTGGCAATCCCGGAGTAGGCAAATACACCACTTGTGATGACATTGGGGTTGTCTAACAATTGTTGCAGTAACTGGGAAGACGCTGCCGGGAACATGTATTGCGACGTCGCTCCGATGAAAACACACCAGGCCGTGGATCCGTTGCCCATAGCGAGAATTTCGCATACCTCAGCAAGAAGCCGCGGCGGAGCGCCGATACCGCCGAGTTCTGTCGGGGTGCACAGCCGATAAAATCCGTCTCCAGCGAGACGGTCGGCTAAGTCCTGGGGCAGAGCTCGATGGGTGTCGATCTCTACCCCGCGGGCGCGCAACTCAGTGAGATACCCACTGGCTACTTCACAAAAGTCGATACCCATATGCGTTTGTCAGTTCGTGTACGTGCTTAGAGAGCCGCCGTCTGAGACCAGACGTTGGATCAATGGAGAAATCTCCCAATGGTCGCCGCCGAGGGTAGACGCGTAATTCTGGATCCGTTGGGCTACTTCTTGAATGCCAACCGTGTCCGCCCAAAACATTGGCCCACCTGTATACATCGGCCATCCATAACCGTTGATCCAAACGACGTCGACATCACTTCCGCGAATCGCTATTCCTTCATCTAAAATTTTTGCGCCTTCGTTGATCATTGGGTACAGGCACCGTTCCAGTATCTCTTGGTCTGATATCTCGCGTTGAGTGACGCCTTGGCGTTCAGCGAACGCTTGGATTATTTCTTCAACTTCGTTATCCGGTGTTGCTGCGCGGGTTTGCGGGTCGTATTTGTAATAGCCGTTGCCGTTCTTTTGGCCACGTCGCCCGCTTTCGCATAGCAGTTCGCGAATGGTTGAGCCAGAGGACGTGGCTTCGTCCCACCCGATGTCGAGTCCTGCAAGGTCGCTCATAGCGAATGGTCCCATCGGAAATCCGAAATCAAACAGAATCTGATCTACGCGCGATGGCGGAGCGCCTTCAAGAATCATTTTCTCCGCCTCTATACCTCGCATGAACAGCATGCGATTACCCACGAAACCATGGCACACTCCGCACAGCACAGGAGTTTTGCCAATCGATCGGCCAACACCCATTGCGGTGGCTATCGCTGTGTTAGATGTGTCATCTCCGCGTACGACCTCAAGCATCTTCATCACATTTGCAGGGGAGAAGAAATGCATTCCGATCACGCTGTCCGGTCGTTGTGTTGCCGATGCGATTTCATTGATATCGAGGGCGGAAGTGTTTGAGGCCAGCACAGCCCCGTCTCTACAGATCCCATCTAGCTGTTCAAAGATTTGCTTCTTTAACGCCATGTTTTCGAACACCGCTTCGATGACGAGATCGCAATCGGCAAAATCTCCCATATCGGTCGAACCAGAAATTAAGCCCATGCGAGTTTCAACATCGTCGCTTGAGATGCCACCCCGAGCAGCTGTTCGCTCATAGTTGGAACGAACCACTCCGAGACCACGTTGCAATGTTTCGTCGTCTCTTTCGACGATCGTGACCGGTATCCCGGAGTTAGCAAAGTTCATTGCAATGCCACCACCCATGGTGCCCGCCCCCAGTACGCCGCAGCGGCTCACTTCGACCGTAGCTGTGTCCTTTGGTAACCCAGGAATCTTGAGAGCAGCTCGTTCCGCGAAGAAATAATACTGTTGAGCTTTGGATTGCGTCCCTTTCATAAGGTCGCGAAACAGTTCCTGCTCTCGTTCGAGCCCTGCTTCGAAATCGAGTGCCACTGCTGCCTCTATACAACGAATGTTGTATTCGGGAGCTAGGAAACCGCGAGTGCGCCGAGCGATACCCGCGCGATAATCTTCGAACAAAGAATCTGGCGTGTTGGCGATTTTGTCGTTTCTATCTCGAATGCGGAGAAGTGGCATTTGTTCAGCTACCGCCCGGCGGGCGAAAGCCACGGCACCGTCTTGTAGGTCATCGACCAGTTCATCGATAAGTCCGCATTGCAACGCCTCCTGGGCGTCGATGGGATCACCGCTCGTCATCATGTCCAAGGCCTTGGCGGCACCCGTAACTCTGGGCAGGCGCTGAGTACCTCCCGCACCTGGCAGTAGACCGAGCTTTACTTCGGGCAAGCCGTACTTGCTTCCCGCAATTCCGACTCTGTAATGAGCACAGAGCGCTACTTCAAGACCACCACCGAGTGCGGTGCCATGTACTGCTGCGATGATTGGCTTTGAGCAGTTTTCCATGGCGTCTTGTACCGATTGCAGTCCCGGAGGCTGAGCTGGTCCCGAAAACTCGGTGATGTCAGCTCCGGCGATGAAAGTACGCCCATCGCAGATGATGACAATGGATTCGGCGTCACTGGACTCGGCTTGAGTGACTCCATCAAGTAACCCTTGGCGCACATGTTGGCTGAGGGCATTGACTGGGGGGTTGTCGATTCGGATCAGAGCGACGTCGTCGTCGAATTCCAGGCTGACTGATTGCGTGAGTTGCGTCATACGCACAAAGTAGGTGACGGAACGACCTAAAGTCCCGTTGGGATGAATAGTCGCGTCGCAATCTATTCGGCAGCGGCACGCGTTGGAGTAGAGTCTCGCCTTCGAAGGGAGTTGTCGTGAGTGAGAAACCCGATCCGATGACGGTCCCATTTGGAACCGTTTTCTGTGACTGGATGACGACCGCGCTGAGTCAAGATGGCGTCTATGAATATTCGGGCAAGGTGGAAGAATACGGAGATTTTTCCTTGAGCCCAGCTGCCCATGCACTCCATTATGGGAGCACAGTCTTCGAGGGGTTAAAGGCTCATTGGCAGGCTGACAGCTCCCTGGCCATCTTTCGGTTGGATGATCACGTGGCGCGGATGTGTCAAAGCGCGGCACAACTTCGCTTACCGATTCCAGAGTCATCGACATTGAGGCAGATGATTGTCGACGCTGTCGAGGCAAATGTTGCAGAAGTTCCAGCGGCCCCTGGATCGCTTTACATTCGCCCCACCATTATTGGTACCGAACCCAACATTGGTGCCGCGGCCACACCGAGCTGTGAGGGGTTGCTCTTTGTTGTTAATTGCCCAGTAGGGGATTATTTCAAGGGTGGGGTGCGGCCGTTAACGTTGCTCGTTGAGGAAACGATTCCCCGAACCACCCCACAATTTGGCATGGTGAAATCTGGGGCTAACTACGCGATGGCTTTAGCTCCGACCTTGGATGCGATGGATCGGAACTCCGCCGTCGACCAAATTCTCTTTGCAACCGGTGGAGACATTACCGAGACCGGCGCGGCGAACTTTTTCTTAGCTGACAATGATCGGGTGGTCACTCGGCAGCTCGATACTTCTTTTCTGCATGGTGTCACTCGGGCATCAGTAATAGCTCTCGCCCACGATCTTGGCTACCAAGTGGAAGAACGACCGATTGAGCTCGACGAATTAAGCGAGTGGGCGAACCGGGGTGAAGCGTTTCTGTCGGGAACAGCTGCTGTGCTGTCTCCTGTGGGAACAATTCTTCGCGGCGATCAGAACATCGTATTTGGTGACGGCCAACCGGGCCTGAACACGCTTCGCCTGAGGGAAAGCCTGGTCGCTATCCAGAGCGGAAGTAGCGAGGATAAGCATGGTTGGCGTACAACAGTCAGGTCTTGACCTTATTTGGTACGGGCCTGGGTTTTTGGCGTGAATGAGCACGCTACCGGGCCAAAATTTGGGTGGTTGTCTCCGGTAATCGGTAACAAGTGGAGCGATTATCAACCCATCGTGCAATACCAGTGTGAACACATACTCCCAGCGGTAACCCCCGAGTTTGACAGCCTGTGGATTGCCGACCACTTCTATGGCTTCGACCAAAAAACAGACCCATTTCTTGAAGCGTGGACGACGCTGACCTGGTGCGCTGCGAAATTTCCCGATATTGATTTGTGTCATCACGTGCTTGGTGCTGGCTATCGCCCTCCTGCTCTGACGGCCAAAATGGCGAGCACGTTGCAGTTTCTGAGCGGAAACCGATTCATCCTAGGAATCGGCGCCGGATGGAGAGAAGACGAGTACTTGGCCTACGGTTACGACTTTCCTCGACCTAGCATCCGATTTCGGCAGCTTGAAGAAACGATCAAAATCTGTCGACTCATGTGGTCTGAGAATGAACCAATCTTTGAAGGTGAATTTTTCCGTATTGACGGGGCGTCGGCTCCGCCGTTGCCCAGTGTGCCGCCCCCTATTTGCATCGGGGCATCAGGCGAAAAGATTGGATTACCGCTAGCGGCTCGCCATGCCGACATTTGGAACACCGTTTGGCGAGGCAGTAGCGAATCGCTGATTCGGAAGCGAAACGTCGTTTTAGCCGAGCTTGATCGGGTAGGCCGTTCGCGTTCTGACATCGAATTTTCCTTGACGATAGAGAAGGCTCTTCCGAATGACGGCCCCGAATGCGCTCAATTCATTGAGCTTTTGAGTGAACTCATTGAACTCGGTATAGACCATTTCGTTTTGGATTTCGGCAACCCCCAGTCACCTGCAGAAGCGGACCTCTTCATCACTGACGTTATGAGGCCGTTGCGTCCCTAGTGTCATATGCGGTGCCTGATCGAATCGAGTGGATGGCGTCTACGGTTAAGGCGTCGAATATCCTTAAGGGACCCGTTAAGCAAGTCAAACTGAAATCGTCGAGGTAGTTAAATGGTGTTACGGCTCCGTCAAGTCGCGATCGTTGGGGACGACTATGCAGGGACCGAGGCGGCTCTTTCGGCGGTGTTCGACCTTGGAGTTGCCTACCGTGATCCGGGCAACCGGCCCGCCCGAGAAGCCGGGGTCAGCATCTTCGGACTGAAGAATTTTGTCATGCCGATCGGGAATCAGTTTCTTGAGTTAGTTGTGCCACTGGAAGATGGGATGACATCGGCAGCGGGCCGCTACTTGCAACGGCGCGGAGGGCCCGGTGGCTACATGCTTCTGTTCCAAGTGCCACGGGCGGAATACGGAGCTCATCGTCAGCACCTGAGTGAAATCGGAGTACGAATGGTGGCAGGCGGTGACATCAGTGAGGAAGGCAGCGAAGCGATGCACATCCACCCTAAGGACTTGCCAGGATGCCTCGTTGAGCTTCGCTGGTGCGAAAATGAAGATGTGTCAAACGGTGACTGGTGGCCAGTAGAAAGAGATTGGCGGGACCATTGCAACACCAAATTCGTCGAGGCTATTTGTGGCGCCGAAATTCAAACCCCGGAACCTGTTTTCTTGGCCGAAAGATGGGCGGAGGTTCTTCAAGTGCCAATGGCAATGTTGGATGGAGTTCCGACAATTCCGACCGTCGATGGCCCGGTCCGGTTTATCGAACCATCTGATGGCCGCCCCGAGGGGTTAGGTGCCATCGATGTACGAGTTCCAGACGCCCAGTTGGTTGCTGATAGCGCAGCTAGGTTCGGTTTGCGTACGGATAATAGAACGATAGAAATCAGCGGTTTACGCTTCAATTTAGTTGGGTGACTTCACCCTAAATAGAGTTCGGTGTGTTGACCCAGGAGAGGTGCCGCGCTCATCGTCCACCAGTCGCTATTGGTCCTAAACGGGGCACCGGGCACAGAGACCGAAGAGCCATCGGGCAATTGAGTCTCGCTCCAGAACTCAGCGGCTTTGAGATGTGGGTCGTCAAGCAGCGCGCTAACGGTATTTACGGGAGTAATAGGGATACCGCGCCGTTGACCTTCATGAAATAACGCTTGCCTGGTTTGCCCGACGGTCAGCTCCTCCACCCAGGTGTCGATGAGCTCCTGAGTTTCCATCCGAACCCCGAGATCTTCGAACACCTCTTCTGTAATGGTTTCATTTTCGGTCGCCTCCGCTACCCATGCGGCCATTGCGGTCCAATGGCGAGGTAATAGCACAATGATGGAAACAAAACCGTCGCTGCACGGGTACAACCCGAATGGTCGACCAAGGTCGCGCCTGTTGCCTGAGCGTTCTCGGTGCACCCGGTCATCAAGAAAAACTGGAACCCCGGTTTCTGGAGCAATAGCAAGAGCGGCTTCTTGCATCGAAATTTCTACCTGTTGGCCTTTGCCACTTGTGCGTTTGGCGCGCAGCGCCAGGAGCGTCCCTACCAGTGCGGAAGCCGCGGAGGCGTGGAGTGCCAGTTGGACATGTCCTGCGGGAGCGACTGGAGGTCGGTCTCGAAAGCCTGTGGCATAAAGCACTCCAGAGGCCGCCCAAGCAACAAGATTGGAGCTTTTCCAAGACCGCTTAGGACCGGTTAGCCCGAAGGGCACAATGCTGGTTCGAACCGTGGTTTCAGGAACGAGAGCAGAGTCGATTGGTGAGTTTTCGGGCAATTGATCTTCAAAAATCACGTCTGCGTTCGACAGTATCTGAGCGAGTGATTCTTTGTCATCAGGTTCCATCACGACGCTTTGTGTGCCCATTGCGAGGTAACTCCACCAAAGGCTGTTCTCGGGTGGAGCTATCGACTCTGCAAAGGGAGCTAAGTGTCTAAGCGCAGAGCCTTCAGGCGGTTCGAGTCGAATTACTTCGGCGCCTAATCCAGCGAAGAGGCGCGTCGCGTAAGCCCCTGCGAGCCCTGTCGTGTCGATCACTCGGAGACCGTTGTAGGGACCTGCCATTAGAGGTCCCTTGCGTCATCTGTGCCGGGGACCAAGAGGTGAATCCAATCGTCCCACGGCCGCGAGACAAGAGTTTCTGGCTCGGTTTGTTCGAATGCGCCCTTATCGCTCACCAGTTGAGATATTTCCTCATCGGACATGCCGACGACGTCTCTCAACACTTCGCGGGTGTGTTGACCCATCGAGGGGCCAGCGTCAGTCCACCGACCTGGTGTGTCCTTCAACGTCACGGCGCAGTCGCTGAAGACATCTCTTCCCAATCGAGCGTGGGGTGCCACCTGGTACCAGTTGCGACTCATGGTGTGCGTGTCGTGGAGTAGGTCTTCATTGGTTGAGACGACATGGGCTGCGACACCCACGTTTTGCAATCTGTGCGCAAGATCATCAGCATCGAAATTAGCCGTCCACGTGCCGATCTGGTCGTCCAGCTCTTCTTGTTGGGACATGCGAAGGTCGGAATCGTCGAAACGATCGTCAGGTAACTCCATCAACGAAGTAAGTGCATCCCAACTTTCGTCGTCTGTTGCGCTGATAGCGATCCAACGTTCATGCCCGGCGCATGGATACACGCCCTGAGGGGCGCCCCACAGAGATCGATTCCCGATTCGACTGTGAACCGTTCCACTCAAGTCGTAGTCCATGACAAAGGGACCAAGTAAAGCCAGTGTGGTTTCGAATTGGCTGACATCGACATGTACTCCCTCCCCAGTAAGTTCCCGATGTTCGAGGCCGGAAAGGGTCGCTATAGCTGCGTGAAGGGCGGACATGTAATCAGGGGGCGCAACCGTAGCTATTCCCGCCGGGGGATCGGAAGCGTGACCAGTGAAGTCATCGAACCCCACCAATGGTGCCTGGTTCGGTCCCCACGCAACATACGGGTAATACGGCATGTCAGGATCGCTTCCAAACCCCGGTAACTGCACATAGATAATCTTTGGATTGACGGCAGCAACCGACTGGTAGTCGAGTCCTACGTCGTTGATTGCTCGTGCCCCGAAATTAGCTAAAAACACATCACATTTCGCGACGAGGGCCATAGCGGCGTTTCTTCCGGCGGGGGTTTTCAGTTCAAGTCCTACGCTGCGTTTTGATGCATTCATTTCAGGCACGTATGGGCTTGTATCAGGAGCAGCAGCAGCTAGGTCGTCGCGATCTTTTAGCCACGCTGATCCAAGAATTCGCGTTACATCTGGACTCAGTTGTGACTCGATTTTCAATACGTCGGCACCGAAGTGAGCCATAAGCCTCCCGCAAAACGGTGAAGCAATCGCTGTTCCGAGTTCGAAAACTCGGACGCCCTCAAGTGGTAATTCAATGGTGTTGTCTGTCATGAATAGTCTTCTTTTCTCGTGTCAGTGACGTAACCCAAGCGGCGATCGCGTTCTCGAGCTTGGCTGTCGCGTTGAGTGGGGTCGCCTAGGCCTCCACCGCCGGGAAATTCGACAATGAGATGCCGGCCCGACGAAACAGTGGTGTTGCCTTTGGCTGCTACGGGCGACCCGTCATCTAGGGTCAATCGACCGGTCATGCCATTTTCTCCGCCGTGCCGGCCGCGAGCAGGATGTTTGACCCTTTCGTAGGTCGCGCTGAAGACGAACTCGCCGTCGCCTCTGTGCGCCAATTCGACAACTTGCCCAAGCCCGCCTCTAAATTCGCCGTCGCCACCGGAATCTGGCCGAAATTCTTTCCGCCAAAACACCAGTGGTGACACAACTTCGTTGATTTCCACTGGCATGTTTCGCACGCCGCTTGGAAACGCCGTAGCAGATAATCCGTCTTGGCCCGGCCGCGCACCGGCGCCTCCCGAGTTGAAACTCATCATCATGAATGACTCCGAGCGACCATTGCCCCATTGTCCGCTAGCCAGCAGATTCCACAAAGAACTGGTCCCCTCAGCCGGAACTTTCGACGGTAGGACCTGTCCGAGGCAACCATAAACGGCGTCAGGCAGCATTTGTCCCATCACATGGCGAATGTTCACCGCTGCTGGGTGTGGTGCGTTCAGAATGCACCCACTGGGCGCGCTCACCCGAATGACTTCTAAGGAACCCGCGTTATTGGGGATGTTGGGGCCAATAATGCACCGAACACCAAACGAGGTATAAGCGACGGTATACGACATCGGCACGTTAATCCCATGGGGTTGCATTGGACTCGTGCCGTCAAAGTCAACGGTGATGCCGTCCGAGGTGATGGTCAGTTCCGTCGCGATGTCGAGCGGCATGTCGACCCCATCTACTCGCATGGTGGATTCCCAGGTTCCTTCGGGAAGGGCTCGAATCTCAACAAGCATGGCTTCTCGCGAGGTGCGAATTATGTAATCGCCTAAGGCTTCCAAGTCGTTAAGGCCGTATTCCTCCATCATTTCGAGGAGACGGAGTGCACCAACTCGGTTGCAGGCAGCTAACGAGTGAATATCACCCATGACTTGCACGCTGTCGCGAACGTTGGCTTCGATGACGGCAACAACGTTGGGATCGAATACTTCATCAACAGCAAATCTCATTATCGGCAGTTGCAGGCCTTCGTGGAAGATCTCGCGCGACGCCGAGCTAAAGCCCACTCCGCCGATATCCACCACATGACTGGTGCATGCGAATAAAGCGACGACACGTTCGCGGTGAAACACCGGAGTAACCACGACGACATCGAATAGGTGCCCCGTGCCTTTCCATGGATCATTCGTGAGGTAAATATCCCCTGGACGCATGGTCTGCGCCGGAAATACATCGAGGAAATGTTGGACTGACGCCGCCATTGAATTCACGTGACCCGGAGTGCCCGTTATTGACTGCGCCAACATTCGGCCCTGTGGATCGAAGACACCAGCGGATAAGTCGCCAGCCTCTCGCGTCGACGTAGAGAACGCGGAACGAACGAGCGTAGTGGCCTGCTCTTGGACCACGGCAATCAAGCGGTTCCACATGATGTCTCGCTGAAGATCCTTGAGTTTGGCAGAGGTCTGTTTGGCTTCCCGCCGAGATTCTTCGCTTTGCCGGCGCACCCGAAGGTGACCGCTCTCAGTCAGCCAAGCGTCGTAACGATTGGGAATCACGGTCGTGGTTTGATCCTCAACTATTAGGGCGGGGCCCACAACTCGTGCATTGCCAAGATCCGCCCGCTCAATAACTGCTGTCGGGTCAACCGCGCCCGTGGCGACGTCGGAAACCAAGACTGTCGGTAAATTCGTGACAGCTTGCTCCGGTCGCTCGTCATTCTCAATTGGTCGTTCCTCCGGAGTTGAAGTAACTGTGACGACCCAACTGAGGGCCTCGACTCCGAGGCCGGTTATCTCCCTGCCGTAGAGGCGCCGGTATTCATCTACAAATGCCTCTTCGAACACTTTCCTCAAATGTGACGCATCTGGACTCGGTGTTTGAAAAATCTCTTCCAAATCGAGATTTACAGTGATCTCGTGGCCTTGCCCTCTGTATCGCATGAAGGCCTTAGCGCTCTGAGAAAGTTCTGCGCTTTTGGCTGCGCGTCGGACAACGTTCTCGGCTTCTTGGAGCATCTCTGTCAGCATCGAAGAAAGTTCATCGACGACGAGATCATCAAGCCGCATATGACGGGTGCGAACATTTTCGTGGGCCGCTGGAGCGTGAAGGAAACCAATCGCGGATCCAACACCCGCTCCGCTGGGTATCAGGACGTCTTCTATTCCGAGCTTTTCGGCGACGCGGACGGCGTGAAGCGGCGCAGCACCTCCAAACGCAATGAGCGTGCCGTCGGTGATGTCGCAACCTTGTTCGATCGCGTGCACACGGCCTGCACTGGCCATGTTCTCGTCCACAATTTCAGCTATACCGAGTGACGCCGTCTCTAGATCGAACCCTGTTTCGGTTACCAGAGAAGTTTCGATAACGGCCAAAGCGGCTTCTTTGGTAAATGTTAGGTCACCTCCAGCGAATCGATCTGGGATGATACGACCCAACGCCACGTCAGCATCCGTGACGGTGGGAGATAGGCCGCCCCTGCCGTAGCAAGCAGGCCCAGGTTCACTTCCCGCGCTTAATGGCCCAACGGCTATTCGACCGAGTTCATCCAGTCGTGCGATGGAAGAGCCACCAGCCCCGATCTCGACCATCTCGATGACAGGCAAGCGAAGAGGTATACCGCTCCCGGCAAGAAAACGATATTCCCGTCCGACCTCGAACTCTCTCGATGTTCGCGGATGCCCTTCATTAATGATGCAAAGTTTCGCCGTTGTGCCTCCCATATCGAAGCTCAACGCCTTCTCAATCTGAAAGGCACGAGCGAGTTCGGCAGATAGTAGAGCTCCGCCCGCTGGGCCACTTTCGATGAGCCGCACAGGGAACCGCAACGCGTCTTCCAGGGTTCCAAGTCCACCACCCGATTGCATCAACAACATCGGGCACTGCATTCCGAGGGCTCGACGGCGTGTTTCAAGGTCTTGTAGATACTCGGTTACAAGGGGTTGAATGTACGCGTTGGCGCAAGCGGTTGAGAAGCGTTCGTATTCTCGAATCTCGGGACAGACTTCGCTTGAAAGTGTCACTCTAGCTTCAGGCCATAACTGTTCGATGAGGTCGCGGGTTCGAATCTCGTGGTCCGGATTGACATAACTGTGCAAAAACCCGACGGCGACACTTTCCACTCCGTCATTTTTTAAGTTTGCGAGTTCCGCCGCCAGGGTGTCTTCGTTTAAATCCAACAGCACGGCACCGGTTGCCGAAATCCGTTCCGGGATACCTCTCCGCCAGTTCCGGGGGACTAGCGGGTCTGGTCGGACCATTGCGAGGTCGTATTGTTCAAATCGGTTTTCGTGTGCCATTTCAATGGAGTCGCGCATTCCCCCCGTCGTGACCAGGGCAGTTTTGGCGCCCCGGCGTTCGATCAACGCGTTGGTAGCGAGGGTTGTGCCGTGAACAAAAACATCGACATCGGTCGCGGAAAGAGTGGCCTTGGCTAAGACGTGCTGGATTCCCTCAAGAACAGCGGTGGCTGGTTCTTGGGAGGTGGTGAGCAGCTTATTTGTTATCAAGCTGCCGTTTGCCTCAAGAGCTATGTCGGTGAAAGTTCCGCCTATATCCACAGCAAGACGCACATCGGCCATCCCCGCAGCCTAGATCAGCCAGCATCGTTCACATATCGAGAGAATCCAGATGCCGTGAAATGAGAATCTTTTGGACCTCTGACGTGCCTTCGTAAATTTGGTACACGCGTACATCCCGGTAGATTTTTTCGACTAGATGATCCTCTAAGAAACCCGCCCCGCCGTGAATCTGTATCGCCCGAGAAGCAACGCGTTCAGCCATTTCCGAGGCGAATAACTTAGCCATAGAAGCAGCTGCGACTGAGTTCAAACCCTCGTCGTGCAAGGTCGCGGCGTGCAAGTACATCTGACGACCAACTTCGACGTCCGTAGCCATTTCGGCAAGCTGAAAGGCGACAGCCTGATGTTCAATTATCGCTTTACCAAATGTTGATCTCTCTTGTGCGTACTGTTTAGAAAGTCGTAGAGCTTGCCGTGCGCCGCCCACGGATTGTGCCGCGACGCCTATTCGCCCAAGAGACAAACCCCCCAACGTAATAGACAAACCTCGCCCTTCGGGACCTAATAAGTCAGTTGAAGGCACCCGCATTGATTCAAAGCGGACCTGGCAAGTGTCGTTAGTTCGATGACCGAGCTTTCGCTCTTTGGTTAGGACTTGATAACCAGGATTGTCGGTGGGTGTTATGAACACACTGATCGCTGACTTTGCCCCACTTGGATCGGTTCTAGCGACAATCATTGCAACATCTGAAGTTGACCCGGCAGTGATGAGCGCCTTGTGGCCGTCAAGTACGAACTCGTCGCCGTCGCGTACCGCTCGGGTCGTAATTGATGACGCGTCAGAACCGGTATGAGGTTCAGTGAGATGAACCGAACCAAGCCATTCTGCTGTGCAGAGCCGAGGGAGAAAGCGATTTCGCTGCGCCGGTGTCCCATACTTTTCAATGGCAAGCGCGACGGGGGAGTTGTTGGCCGCCATCATGTTGCTGATACCACCGTCCACAGCGGCGATTTCCTCGATCGCAAGTGCATACGACGCGAAATCCAGCCCTGAACCACCGTAAATAGGGTCAACGGTCATTCCCATTAGTCCGAGTTGCGCCATTTGTTGATACAGCTCACGTGGAGGGCCGCCTGACGCTTCCCATGCGCGAACGTGAGGGGCGATCTTGGAAACGGCAAATTCGCGGGCAACTTGACGAATTTGTTCCTGTTCAGAGGTCAAGATCATGCAAAGACGTTAGGTGGTCAATGGCAACCGATGTCGCCCTTCGGTAGCGTCTTACTCATGGCTAGTGGTGATGAACGTCCTCTCGCTCCAACAGCACTTAGCGGAGAGGGACTCCGGATAGGGATAATTCGTGCGTCGTGGAATACGACGATCGTGGACCGCTTAGTAGCAGGAGTTGAACGAGCGTTATCCGATTTTGACGTGGACATCATGGAACCAGTATCAGTTCCCGGGTGTTTCGAAATTCCGTTGGCATGTCGGGTACTTGCTCTTTCGGGCAAATTCGACGCCCTCATCGCGACTGGCGCAGTAATACGGGGCGAAACCACGCACTACGAGATTGTTTCTACCGCAGCAGCGAACGGCATCCAGGCCGTGCAGTTGGAGACAGGGGTACCCATTGCCTTTGGTGTCCTCAGTGTCGAATCGCAAGAGCAGGCACTAGCGCGTTCTGAAGGCGCCGACGGCCACAACGTTGGAGCGGAAGCAGCCCGTGTAGCCGTTGAGATGGCACAACTAACCGCAGATTGGCGGTGAGCGTGATAAATCGGTCCGTTTCGGAAACAGAATTGGTTTTGCGAAGTCTCTGCCGAGGGAGTCTCTGAGAGCCAAGGAGCTAAGGGCTGATACGGTTTCACCAGAACGTTTTGGGCGAGCCGCTAGAAGGGGACTCTATGCGTTATTTCTCGTGTGACTC
>Ga0315318_10000753_pt1 | contig 13675 bp, 23 predicted proteins | sample M1200m3416metaG_FD_203703 | JGI IMG/M metagenome (GOLD analysis project Ga0315318, IMG submission 203703) | Ammonia-oxidizing marine archaeal communities from Monterey Bay, California, United States - M1 200m 3416 | ecosystem: Environmental > Aquatic > Marine > Coastal | place: USA: California... | reverse complement strand
GTTCGATCGGTGTCCTCGCTCTGGAGCCGCTGGGCCCTTCTTTGCCTGGAGGTGCAAGTGTGCCAGGGCAAAGAAAGAATCTGGTGAATTACAAACAACAAACAACAAGGATATTAACATGACTACTACAAATAATAACAGCAACCTACCTAACGAAACCAAGTTGATCGCTCTTCTACGGGATGAGCGACTGACCTTAGCAGACCTAACTCAAGCGCAGATCAACAGCTTGCCCGATTCATTCTGGCAAGACCGCATCTTCGAGGAAGTTGAATCCCCATTAACCAGCGCAGCCATGTGTGCAGGTGAGGATCCAAACTTAATCGAGATACCATCAGTAGAGGAGTACCGCGAATGGGCTATCGATCAGTGCATCTGCGAATGGGCTATCGATTAACGCATCTGCGACTAATGAACCTAACAATACTACACACTTACAGGAGAATATAATGTTAAACGAAAGCAACTTGAACTCAACTAAACTAGCCGATCAAACCTTAACCCACTGCCCGTACTGCCACCGCTCACTACATCTACTTGGAACGCTACGTCCTAAGTTGATGCACACCAACGGAGGTGGACATAGCTGGTCACAATGCAAAACATCGGATCTGGCGAACAGCACCAAGCCTGACATCAGGTCCCATACTACTGCATACCACACGGCTATGAGGTACGTAGGATCTGAGTTCCCCTTCGATCTCTACTGTCAAGATGGATCACCAAACTTCAATGAGTTGTGTGATTTCGTTTATGATCACTACGATTCACAGGGCACACCCGCCTTTGATCTCGTATTCAAAACAGCACTTGAGCTCATCCAATACTAAACACCCAACAACATAGGGGTCAGGCATACAGCTTGGCCCCTTCACTTACAAAGGAAACATACCATGACTAACAACAACACTACACCAATCAACATCTGCTCCGACTGCAACAAAGAAGTCTCGCACTTCTCATGCGGCTCATCACCCGAAGACTGTAGAGGAGTAGATGGTACTACATCTGCTACTCACTGCTGCCACTATGACAGAGGCTTGGATCCATCTGACATATGTCCATGCTATACAGAGATGGAGATCTCACCTAACAAACCGCAACAACTGGAGTCACCCAAGTGGCAACCAAAAGTTGGGCCTGAAGATAGCGACCCTAGCTACATGGCTTGGCTTACCTTCTCTTCCTAGTTTCTAAACCAACCGAGGTGAGCATATGGCTTGCCTCGTCTAACAAAAAGGAGTCAGCAATGACATACCAGAATAAACCCGCCCGTCTTATTAACAAGCAGCCCACCTATGTGGAGGGTCATCACTGCACCAAGCACGATGATCCTAAACATGTCAGCACCCAAGAGCTAAGAGTTCAAGATGTACTGCGCAACTTGGACAAACTCTTCTGGTCAACAGAGGAGATTGAAGGGATGACTGATACAACCTATGAAAAGGAGAGCGTCAATAAACGGGTACGCTTTGTACGCACGGAACGCACTGCTATGAGGAACCCAATCTTCCTAGCTTGCTGGGGATATTGGCAACCAATCAAACACTACACCAAAGATAAAAAGGGAAACCGTGTAGTCATTGCTGACGGTATGAAACGCATACCAAAAGCACAGGCTGAGTACCGAGCACAAGAGGAGGGGCTTCGACCAACTCTAAACTCTAATCTCTACCACGCCAACATGGATCACCTAAGATCTATGAAGGAACACACACTGTCACTCAAGGAAGCTGGATACAACAGCACCTTCAGTGTCAACTGTATGGATCAAGAGACTGAGACAAACCCTAGTAGTTCCGATGACTTCCATGAACTGCTAGACATAGCTCATCAACATACAGAGATACAAACTGACAAGGCTTGTGTAAATGTAATGAAGTACGAGTACAGACTGGAAGCTTTCCAACGAGTACTCGACTACATAGAGGGGACCACCTGTCCACGGGTACTTAAGACACTAAGGTCTGAACTACGTAGTGCAATCATTGGACACGATGAGAACAAAAACAAAGACAAGAGGAAGACATCCTTCTTTAATCGCTCCTATAAAACATGGAACGAAAAAGAAGAAGGCGTCATACTCCGCTGGTACCATGGCTTGCCGTGCCCAGTAGGACATGAGCTCCACTTCCTCAACACCAGTGACACGCTTGGCTATGGAGAGCCAGGCACCGACGACATGGTAGCTCTACACAACGAGTGTACCATCAGGGTTAACTCGCTATACACTGCAAGGAATAGAAACCATCAACCACTTGGTGAGCTTCTATTCAAGGACGAGCAGGAGGGACAGCCTTCCGAAGATGTGTATCACGCTAGTAACAATGGCAACATAACATATGGTGTCCAGTCTTACGATGATGTAGGTGATCTCAACACCAACATGATCTATGACTTGCTTGGCTAACAGCAACTAGTCTCTTCCAACTAAAGGTCGCCCGTTATGGGTGGCCTTTTTTTATAAGAGTTTCAGTTACCGAACCCCCCACCCCCAACACCAATGAAGAACCCCAATCAAAGCAACGCTCACTCGGCGCTGGCCTCACCCCTCCTTGGCTACCAACCTAGCTCACCATCCTTAACCAAGCTTGGCTACTGTATCTTGCGTGTACTACTAAGGTGAGGAAAGGGAGAGCTCTGCAACCAGAGAGATAAGCCTGGCCTCGAAGACATCACTACCAATCTAGGAGGATGAGATGATAGGCATACTCTGCATACTCGCAGGTGTGTTCGGGATGATAGTCCTGAACGCATCACAAGCACAGCACAAGAGGCAAGAACATAAGCCTCAAGACTGGAGATAACATGGATGAACTATACTACGATAGGATCGATCTCTACATAGAGATTGCTCTGAACCTGGGAGTCAAGGATGATAAGACATCCAATGACATCTACAATAAAGCAACAGCATGGGCCCGACAACAAGGGTTCAAGAACTTAATCAGACTGGAGGAGAAACTATGGTGGAGGAAAGAAAACCTATAACATCTACATGGGCAAAGGCTTTTACTAAGCTGCTCAGTGACGACGAGCGAGGCATCCTTGCAACAGAGCTAATGTTTGTAGGGAAAGAGGATGATAAGATAAAGATCCATACCATTCTCCTAGTCGGCAAAGACAAAGATGGAACCGAGAAGGTAGCAGCTATTGATGTTGCTACCAATAAACCAATACGTGGACAGTCTCTCGAACACGGAGGCATAACATGGAACAAAGACAGGGTTACCACTACTAACGAATGATGCAATGCGTCATTCAATCGAAAGGAAAAAAGATGCAGGGAAAATATAAAGCAGTAGCCATCAGCATGGAAGCCGATGGCCTGACAAGGGAAGAGGCAGTCAACAAGGACATGCTTGAGATGCAAGAAGAGGTAAGTAAAAATAGAGATCTCGTAATACGGGAGCTCGAACTTGCCAGCAATGTACTGAGGCAACACATTGCCACAAGGCAGTACTTCGACGAGACAACTCAAGCCAAGAGCCGAGTGGACTATGCAATAAACATGATGCTAGATGGAAAGCTGTGGGGTAATCCATGGACAACGTAGAATGGACAAGGCGTAGATTACTAGACGATGCAGTAGAGATGCATGGTGCTGACATTCTCGGCAACATCTTCTCAGCCATCGGCATCATATCAAGACCAGCATACCAATGGGAAGAGATACCCATTGAGAACATCGAAGACATTCGGTGCGAGAAAGGAGATCCATTACTGGTGAACTCAACATGGAAGAACATGGAAGAGTTCAACAAGCATACCGATGACTACTACAACAAGCATCGCGATGCATTAAGGAGACAGCATGGAGATAGATGAGGACACACAACGAACCATAAAGAAAGAGAGCGAAGCCGATGAGCAACGACAGCGACGACCTAAGAAGAGAAGCAACAAGAATAAACATGGAGACAGACATGATGAACCACTCAACAGGGACATCGATAACTGCCCCTTCTAACATGGACACCTACCTATCTAGAACAGAGCTCGTCAATACGACAAGCGAAATGCTAGACAGGCAAGAGACACTGGCCCAGCTAGTCATAGCTAAGCAAGCGTTCTTTCTTGAGGAAGGACCAACACTACTAAGATCCTATTGGGAACAAGAGGTTCTAAAATTAGAAAAAAAATTGTACGGGAATAAATCATCTGACAAAAAATCATAAAACTTTAGGTAGCACGGGACGTGTTGTTCCGAGAGGACGTATCCTTATAGCACTGCGGTGGGAGGAACCAAGTCACACCCGTGCTACCTATCTAACAAGGAGGAAGAGATGAGTAATCTAATATACGAGAAAGACGGTGAGCTCATACCCTGCTCACCATCAGTCGATCTGTTCTGGGTAAAGAGAATCATGTTTAAGAAGTCTAAAGATTCTAACTCTCACGTTCTATACATAGAGCACGGAGGAGGAACGATGTCCCTACATCTATTCTTCAGAGAGGGAGAAGAGATAACTTTCGCAAGAGTAGATGGAGACAATAACATTAAAGAGAAGATGCGTTTAACTAGCAGCTTCCCATACGAAGACCAGCCAATGGCATATAACAATGGAGAACTATAATGTGGATCACTCATAACATAAGCCTAGACCACGAGTTCGATATCGAAATAGATATCGATGACTTCGTAGAAGAACACAGCGACGAGATACTCAGGTCATTAGATAGACTATCTCTCACACCTAAGTCATCAGTCGATCATGCCATAGAGTACCGAGAAATAAAGCAGGTACTCAGTCAGGCAAGGCAGATGATAACAGGCATCATACGTAGAACAGAAGAGCTATCATGAGTAAGATGCAAAGAGATAAGGGTGCTCGCTATGAGCGCCTCATCTCTAAGAAGCTTAGTCATCTATATCCTAGCGCAGCAAGGGGCAACCAGAAGATGGGTGCATACCAACCAGATATAATCATAGATGATTACTGGGTTGAGTGCACACATGGTAAGGCACCGAGAGTAGGCGCAAAGATAAAGCAAGCCAACAAAGATCTAACTGGATGCAACGAAGAGCATAAGCATAAGGAGATCTTAGTCATACACCGCAAGGATAACGGTAGCGACTACGCAACCGTTAGACTAGATCACTTCCTAGTGCTTCTCGAAGACCATCATGTTCGTCAGTCCATGCTGAGATACATAGATACGCTCCAACACCAAGTCTTGTGCGAAGACTTGGATGACGACCATTAGTAAAAATACCCCCGTGCCAGGTAAACGGAACACGGAGGTAGAAGAAGAGTAGTGTCAACAACTGATCAGGGGAGAAGAGCAGACTAACACTAAACTAAATGTCCGTCTGTCTTTGGGACAGACAGACATTTATATTATAAGGAGCTTGCATATAAAAACGCAAGCTGCTAGATTCTAGAAAGGTAAACAACTATGAGCACTAAGAAAAAAGATGATATAATCCAAGAGGTTAACTCTAAGGTGATAGCTTCACTGGAGTCTGGCGTAGTACCTTGGCTTATGCCATACAAGAGAGCCATGTCTATTCATGGTCATGTGTACAGAGGCATCAATAGGCTGGTACTCAACATGGTCACACGCATGGAAGGTTACGAGTCACCATACTGGTTAACCTTTAACGCCATAAAGAAAAGAGAGGGCAACCTGAGAAAGGGAGAGAGGTCTACCACTGTTGTCTATAATGGATTCAATACCTACGAGGATGGTGATGGCAACGAACAACACTACCGTGTATTCAAACACTTCTCCTTGTTTAACATGGATCAGTGTGACTTCGATGATGACTACTTCACCGAGTGGATACCTACTGAGTCACAAGAAACATCGGATGATGCACACAAAATCATAGCCGACTACATCGTAAGAGAAAAGATAGAGCTTACGCATAGCAATGGGTACGCATGCTACAGTCCCAAGAGAGATGTGATTAACTGCCCAACACCTGGCAACCTAGTTGATCCTGAGCTCTACGTGCCTACTCTCTTCCATGAGATGGGACACTCAACAGGACATGAGAAGAGACTGAACAGGGAAGGCATCACCAGCATAGAACACAAGAGCCACAAGTACTCGAAGGAGGAACTCATAGCAGAGATGACGGCAGCCTACCTATGTGGACACGTCGGGATGAGCATGAGCCATCTCGAACAGAGCGCAAGCTACATAGACAACTGGCTCAAGAGTTTGAAGGATGACAAGAACATACTTCAAGACGCATGTACTGAGGCCGAGGCTTCATACCAGTACATATTAACCGGAGAGAAAGAGGAGAATAAAACATGAGAGATGTATACAAGAACGGATTCGACTTCACTAAGGTGGAACCTGTTTGCATTAAGAACGCCAGAGTATTGCTGAAGGGAGTTATCCCTTCTGACTTTAGCCAGGTAATAAGCACTGACCATCTCGACGAGATGAGGATGTGCAAGGTGTGGGAAGTTAAAGCAGTAAGCAAGGGCGCTGAAGAGTTAGAGAAAGGAACGCATGTCATCGTGCTTAAGGCAGGTATCGATGGCTTAGATCCAGACAGTCCACGGTACGGTATCGTAGACTCCGAAGACATTGCCGCCAAGGTAATGCTGTAACAATAAAACTTAAGACAGACATGGGAGACTGGGACCAACACTTAACGTGGGCTTATCACGTTGGTCATTTAACACCCTGGTCGAGAGGACGTATCCTTAGATCATGTCTGTCTTTTTCTATAGGGGAAAAGCAATGGCAACAATCAAACCAGAAGTAAAAAAGATACTAGAGAAGTTCGGACTCAATCCGAGAGAAGCACTGTGGGACTGCCACGGTACATGGGTAATGCTACACACAGCAGTACAATCAATCCAACACCAACTAGGCATAGTGTTCGGAGAACCTAAAACTCTGCACATGGATATGGAAAAGAAGATGGTCGTCATCCAAGTCTTCGCACAAGACAAGGATGGTAACACCAGATTCGAAATAGGCGAGGCATGTCCATACAATAATAAGAATGGATACCCCGTCGCCATGGCAATCAAGAGAGCAGAGGATAAAGCAGTGATCCACTTAGCTAGGCTAAGAGAGCACGGCATCTACTCTACAGAAGAGGCAGACGACTTCAAGTCTAAGCCATCGAAGAAGAAGGATGTTGACCACATGAGCAGAGTCATGAGTCTCATCAAAGAAGCAACAACGGCCGACAATGTGAGAGAGATTATCAAGGGTCATAGGGATGAGCTCAATGATCTTCCAGTCGCTTCACAGCGTCGCATACAGAAAGCTAGGGAAGATAAGTTCTCTAGCTTAGAGGAGTAAGCAATGTCAGTACGAGGATTAAATAAGATGATTATCTGTGGACGCTTGGGTGCAGACCCAGAGCTTCACCAGAAAGAGGGATCAACACCAGTAGCACAGATGTCTGTTGCTGCGCCTGGCCGCATGAAAGATGGGGATCAAGGGGTGGAGTGGATCAAGGTTGTTGTCTTTGGAAAGACAGCAACCAACGTAAACAAGTTCCTTAAGAAGGGTAGCGAAGTACTGGTCGAAGGACGGTACCAGCAAGAGTCCTACGAGAAGGATGGTATCAAAAGATACTCAACCAAATGCGTAGCCTATAACGTAGTGTTCATGGGTAGTGGTACTGGTACCAAGGAAAACAAGAAAGAGGAGAAGTTCTCTTTCGGTGAGGAAGAAGGTTACGATAGCGGTGCGCCATTCTAACCTAGTCAAGAGATACCTTAGAATGTTCAAGGTTCCTAGATTCTATCCTGGAGACAAGGAAGATTTGCTACAGGTTGGAATGATTGGACTACTAAGAGCTATCGAAACCTATGATGAAACCAAGTCTGCGTTTGAAACGTGGGCTTGGTTTTGGATCAGGTCTTCAATACGTGACGAGGTTAAAAGATTTAAATACATTCATCTGCCACTGGTAGATACATATGTTCCTGGGACATCGGCAGATGTTAAGGTTCTATTTAAACAGATGGCCACACGGCTCGACAAGAAAAACGCTGAGCTTCTTAAGAGATTTCTTGCTGGCCAAAATACCACCGAAGTCGGTAAAGAATGGGGAGTAAGCAGACAGTCAGTGGACCAAAGACTCACAAAAATAATTCAAAAACTTAAGGATGAAACATGAAAGATGAAATGGAATCAGCCAGAGAATTCTTCTCTAGGCCACCAGAGAAACTAGAGTGGAGCGTAAGAAACCTAATAGAGCAGGGGACATTCGTAGTGCTAGGCGGTGAGCCCAAGACATCTAAGACATGGGCAGCCTTAGAGATTTGTTTAAGTGTTGCATCAGGTACTGACTGCTTCAACAACTTTGAGTTCACTACGTTTAGAAAACAAAAGCCTGTCTTCATGTTCTTGCTGGAGGACAATGCAAACAACGTAAAGGCCAGGCTTGCAGCCCTAGCAACGGACAAGGGAATAGCTCCCGACGATCTGAAAGACCTACCACTATGGCTAAGATGTAGAAAACCCCTATGCTTAACGGAACAGGCAGAGGAAATAATAGAGGCAGTTCGATGGCACCAGACCAGCCCACAAAGAGAGGGCCTAATACTAATAGACCCTCTACGAAATGCACACCGAGAAGACGAGAACGACTCAACCAAGATGAAGGCAGTCCTTGAAGCCTGCCTTCATATAAGAGATCGGACTGGGTACACACTACTAGTTAATCATCACTTCAAGAAGATGAAGAAGAATGAGGAGGAGTCACCAGGCAATGCAATGCGCGGCACGTCGTCACTGTATGGTGCAGTCGATGGAATCATAGGTATGAGAAAGATAGAAAACGATACTCGTAATGAGTGGAGCAACAACGTGGCCTGCCAAGTTAAGGCTGGACCACAATCAGAACCATTCGGTTTAAGATTGAGAGTTAAAGATGGATCAGACACAGGACGAGCAATACATGCAGACTGGGAAGTCTCAGGAATCTTCGGTTAACCTTGCCGGACCTGGGCCAACGAGTACTCATTGGATTAAATCAGAATCAGAAGGGGTGAAGCGTAGAGGCAAGACATTGGTGCATACGCAAACAGGAGATATACTTGGCTATGTTGAACCCTACCGTGGAGGTGGGGTTAACATGGTAAAGGGATACTGGGCTACGGTCTACATGGCACACCCATTGGCTGCACGATCTAATCCTTACGGTGCTGTAGCGATCAGAGTTAAATCATTTGATGAAGGTGCTGCCTTCATCAAGAAACACAGAGGAGTTAATAATGAAGATCAATGATCACAAGTGGGCAACCATTCCAAGACATAAGATCATAGGAGGGTCAGACATGGCTGGCATCCTTGGCTACTCAAAGTGGTCATCTCCTGAAATGGTAATGAAGCAGAAGATAACACTCGACGAGTTCGAAGTTAACGACGCCATGTTCTGGGGAACAAGACTTGAGAGCGTAGTTGCAGATGTTTACTCTGAACAGTATTGTCCGAGACACCTTAGCCTCTTCGACCCCGTACTTGACTGGGATAGCGGAGCTCAAGCAGTGCACCCTGAGCATCAATGGCTAACAGGATCTCCCGACAGACTCATAATCGATGGCGACATGGGAGATATAGTCGGAGGACTAGAGATCAAGTGCATTGGTTTCTTTTCAAAGAAAGCATGGAAGGAAGGCATACCTCTTTACTACCAAGTACAGGCACAGGTCTATATGATGATCTTCGGGCTGCCTGAATGGGAGTTCTTTGTGCTGCACGGTGGGCAAAGCAGCTTCCATATGATACTAGAAGAGAATCCATTCATGCAAGAAGAGATCATTGAGAAGGGCGGAGCCTTTCATCAAGCACTAATGGAATCATGGAAGAGATGGATAGAAGAAGACGCTGAGTGCGACGAGGACGGCAACGTCAAAGGAGGACTCAGAGAAGCAATGGAAAAGTACAGCGAACTGCTAGGAGAAGACAGTAATGAGAAAGAAAGAATCAACAGTAAGCCGATGGGGTCGAGTCAGAAAATTGATTAGCCCTGAAATATCTAAAAGAATCTCAAGCATCGAGGACACAGAGGAACAAATAGACGAGGTACTTAAAACAGCCATAGCTCTTGAGGTACAAACGAATGTGCTGGTCCGACTAGCAGAAAAGCTTGGATGTCACGACGCAGAGGAAGAGATCGTAGACGGCGTGTGCTTCTATGCCTCTATCATTAGCGGATACGCAGACGTAGCTGCCGAGGAGCTTCTTCATGAGTGCACACAGGAGATCGAAGTAGAAAAAGAAAGACAACTATTCCCAATGAAAGGTGAAGTAGTCTGAAAGTAACTCTTCAAGAGCACGAATCAATTATACTTGATTCAGTTAATGCCCCTGCCCACACGAGGCGGTTCGCTGCATGGGTTAAGGGGTACTTTAACGGAGAAATAGTCGGAGCTAACTTTTTTTCCCAAGAGCATGGAGAGTCCAGTTATCAAGCTCCACGTGGTAGGGGTCCCATCCCAATGGCTTCTTTCGACCCTTTCTCCAGTTCCCTCCCCACGTCACATTCGGATGTTCCATCGAAAGAACGCGCCCGAAGTAAAGCCATACGGCTAGAACGTCAGGAAAAACAACTTGGCCTCCTTTTACCCCTGTCTCCCACGGAGAAAAGCCAGCAAGATCGGTAAAGCCATCGGTGTCAAGGACAACATCCACAGCCATGCCGTAAGTATGAGCTCCCTGCTTACCTTTAAGCTTAGACCTGCCTTCTTCGTACAGATATGTCTGCCTTTCTGGAGATCTGTACGCCTCAAATACAATAAGGGGAAGATTGTACATGGCTATACTGTCCTGAATGGTAGTCCACACAGGCGCAAACTCTGGATGGAGTTTGCTTATGTCATTGCTTACTTTTTTTACATTCATTTACCAGCCCAAATTGATGCTCTTTTTTTCTCATGAAAAATACCAATAGCTCTAAGAATAATGTTCTTCTCCTTGGGCTTGGGCTCTCGGCCTAGCTCCTCGGCGACAATCTTTAATGCTTCAGCCACCTTATCATCGATCTTGTTGTCAGACTTCCGTGCCATTTTCTCTATAGCAAAATATGCACCCTCAGCTATACGAGAAAGCGTGAGCTCCTGCTCATTATTTAGCTTTGCTCTTAAAAGCCTAATCAACCACGGCAACGCCATCGTTATAACTATGGGCAACCCGATGTTGCCCACCATTCCAAGTAATTCTAGTGTCATAATTATTCACTCACCTTTTCTGCTGCCCTATTCTTTGCAGCCTGTGAAAACTTCTTCATCTTTTTCTTGCCGTACTTCTTTCGACCTATACTCGCGGCCAAAGCCTCTGGATCTTTCACTCCTTTGCTCTTTAGCTCTCCTGTAAGTTTCTTGAACTTCCCTCCGCCACCTGGCTTCATCGATTTTTTTGTCATAAGTTACTCCATCATCTTTTTTTTAACGTACTCACTAATAATATCCAGCTTACCCTCCATGGTAGCAAAGTCTTTTTCTATTTCTGTTAGTCTTTCCAGCACCTTGATCTGCATTTCATGAAGCTCTCTATGAGACTCTGTGAACTGAGCAGCCTTACCAACTAACGCAAACATAACGATTCGATACAGAGCTATCGCCATAGCCACTGCCGCAACTAAGGTGAATCCGTACCTATCTATAAAGTGAAATGTCTCTTCCATCATTCATTCCTAAAATAAAGTTGTTCTCGTAGCTCGACGAAGAGCCCCAGCCTCTTCTTCCATCTTCTCTCTAGTGGACGACTCTTTGTATCTAGACGTACCCTTAAGTTTCTTTATGACCTTTTCTCCTGTGTCGAACGCATGTCTTCTGTGCTCCTGTGGTATCGTTCTTATACCAAGAAATGCCTGAGAGGCCAGATCTCTCTTAGATATCTCCTTGCCGTAGAAAGTATCTCTATCAACCTTTGCTACGTATGGCGGAAGAAGCTGCTTTAGCGCACTATCCTTATCCTCCCAGAACTTACCCTGAACAGCAGCCAGTGCTGGGCCAGCAGCCATTGGGTCTGGAATCGGAGCGCCAGTCAGCTTTGACAGAGCACTCCTATCATCTAACGGGGAAAGACCACTCTCACCAGTGAGGCCAGCAGCGTCCCACAGTGGACGATTAAGGCCCAGTGGCTCATCGGGTAGCGATGGCACGGGAGTCCAGTAACGAGGGCTTACGTTGAGCTCCTTGTACTCTGGGAGCCCAAGGGCACCAGCCACCATAGACATATCAGCTCTTGCAGCCTCTCCCATTGGATACATGATATCATTTGGAAATGCAGACCTTCTTCTAATCCTTTGCTCCGGTGTATCGGAGCCCTCTATTCCTGCACGAAAACCTTGAAGAGCTTTGTAGGTCTTACCTTTCCTGAATGGGTACTTAATAAAATACTCAGCAGCCCTCCATGGATAAGCGATGAACGGCTCAATGCCAGTAGTTCTCATAGCATTGATTGCTGTAGGCAAATCTGAATAGTCTAGCATTATGTCAGAAGAGAATCTGGCAGCAGCATTAACCATCTGTGGATTCTTTAGTGCTTCCTTAGTGGAGATCTTTGCACCCTTTGCCAGCTTTTCTATCTCAGACTTGAATAGAACATACCTACCTAGTCTATCTGTAGCAGTGAATAGCTTTGCCATTCTACCGCCTAAGCCGAACCACTGATAGCTCACATGCTCAAACGCCTGCATGGCCAGCTCTGGAGAACCTCTCGCAGCCGTAGACATAAGTGATTGCATCTTCCCTTTATGGGGAAGCTGCATCTTGTAATCATCCATCATGACTTTAAAGAAATCACCTGGACCCTTAGCCTTGGTGATCGCCTCAAGGGTATCAGAGACATCCCCTACCCCTCTTGCAGCCTTGGGCAGATAGCCTGTCTTAGCCAGTGCTTCATAGAAGGGGTCATTAAAGCCCTTCTTGAAGTTTTTAACTTCTGTTCCTAACCGATGAACGCTCACGTTCTCGCCAACCATTAACTGAACAATGCCTAAAACATTGTGGACCTGAGTACTAAAGTTTGCCATCAGCTTGTTGTGCTTCATGACACTAATGAATCTTTTATGCTGGCCTACGAACTTTGTCCAAGCAGTCTCAACATCTCTGATGTGTTTCTCACCAGACCTGATGACGGCAGCTACGTCCTCTGGAACGAACAATCCCTCAAGAGCTCCATACCTTTCTACGTTTCCACCAAGCTCAAGTTCTCTCACCTGCTGAACCTTGCCCTCCATCTTAACCCAGCCAGGCTTGGCTGTTTCAGATGTGAGGCCAGCTGTCTTAGCTACGTCGTCATAGAACTTATACCTATTAAGTGTATCGATCAGCTTGGGAAGAGCGAGCTCAAGACCATCAACAAAGTGCTCATCGACTGCATACCCAGCCTTCTTCTGTGCCGCTACATCTCCAAGCCTGTTCTTGGAGGACACCATACCTGCCATGCCAGTGCTCTTTTGTTTCTCAACCTGGTCGGCAAGATCAAACCATGCTTGAAGACCTCTGCCATCAGGGCTACCAGTCTCCCATTTCCTCATAGCTTTAACAAGAGGAAGATAGGACGATACGGATGCCCTAAAGAAATCCTCTGACAGGAAGGTGTTGACACCACCAACCTCTGCCACTCTGGCGTTCCTGTTTACAGGGATCTCGGTCTGTCTCTTGCCTAACTCAAACAATGACCTCTTAACATTGAGAAGCCTGTCTACGTACTTACGAACTACGGGCGGAGCACTGTC
>Ga0315318_10000747_pt1 | contig 13728 bp, 11 predicted proteins | sample M1200m3416metaG_FD_203703 | JGI IMG/M metagenome (GOLD analysis project Ga0315318, IMG submission 203703) | Ammonia-oxidizing marine archaeal communities from Monterey Bay, California, United States - M1 200m 3416 | ecosystem: Environmental > Aquatic > Marine > Coastal | place: USA: California... | reverse complement strand
AAGAACTTATGGAAATTATGAAACAATGCTAAATGAAAGATATGATGGATCTATAATTGATAAAAATAAAAAAGGTTTAGCAAGAGAACTTGCAAGAATGAATTTAACTTTAAATACCTATACACAATGGTATTGGAAAACAGATTTATTAAACTTGATGAATTTTTTAAGATTGAGAGCAGATCATCACGCTCAATATGAAATTAGAGTTTATGCAGACATAATGTTAGATACTTTAAAAAAATGGGTTCCTATTACTTATGATGCTTTTATGGATTATAGAGTTGGAGGAACAGAAGTTTCCGCCAAAGGAAAATTAATTCTTCAAAAATTAATTAAAGGTGAAAATGTTTCTTTGGAAAATTCATGTTTATCTAAAAGGGAATGGAATGAACTAATGCAAGCTTTTGATCTTAAAGATAAGTTGATTTAATTTTATTAGCAAAATTCATATAAATTTTTGAAATTTCATGATTAGGATTTTCTTCAACGATTGGTCTACCACCATCTCCTGATTTTCCAACTTCAGGATCAATTGGTATTTCTCCTAAAAATTCTTTCTTAAATTCTTCAGCAGTATTACGTACTCCATCTTTACCAAAAATATTGTATCTTTTATTGTCATCTCCAATAAAGTAACTCATGTTATCCACTAAACCCAAAATTTTTACTCCTAATTTATCAAACATTTTTATCCCTCTTTTAACATCTAGTAGAGCTACTTCTTGTGGCGTAGAAACAATAATTGCTCCATCCATTTTTATTTCTTGCGAAAATGTTAATTGTGTATCACCTGTGCCTGGTGGCATATCTACAATTATAAAATCTAGATTTTTCCAATTAACTTTTTGAGTAAAAGTTTTAATTGCGCTTGTTACCATTGGACCACGCCAAATCATGGGTGTTTCTTGATCAGCTAAAAATCCAATAGACATACATTGGATATCATATTTATTTATAGGGTTTAATTTTTGACCATCACTTTTTGGCTTTTCATCAATACCAAACATTTTAGGTATTGATGGACCATAAATATCAGCATCTAATAATCCAACTTTACATCCAATTTTTTTTAATGCTAAAGCAAGATTTGTTGCGAATGTTGATTTTCCAACACCACCTTTAGCACTTGAGATTGCAATAGTAAATTTTGTTCCAATAATTGGATTTTTTTCATGAGGTTTTCCACTCATTTTTTTTCGCATTGCGTCACTTAATTCTGGCTTTTCCTTTGGCATAACTAGATCTTAACTTGTTTTTCTATATAAAGACATTATATAGATTGTCATATGTCAGATGATTTTCAACAACGAGGCGGCAGCCCTTGGGGAACTCCTCCAGGAGGAGGAGAAGGGAATGGATCTGGAAGAGGTCCAACACCACCAGATATTGATAAAATCATCAGAGAGCTTCAAGAAAAAATAAAAAAATTTTTACCTGGTGGAAGTTCTTCCGGAGGTAAACAAGCAATTTTAGTTTTAATTATTTTAGGTTTTGTTTGGCTTGCAAGTGGACTTTATAGAGTATTACCAGATGAACAAGGTGTTGTGTTAAGATTTGGAAAATTTGTCAAAACAACTCAACCTGGATTAAATTATCATATTCCGGTTCCAATTGAATCTGTTATAACTCCAAAAGTTACAAAGGTTAATAGAATAGATATTGGTTTTAGATCTGAAAGAGATAGTGGATTTTCTTCATCAGGTGGTGTGGCAGACGTTCCTCAAGAAAGCTTAATGTTAACGGGAGATGAAAATATTGTAAATATTGATTTTTCAGTTTTTTGGGTAATTAAAGATGCTGGAAATTTTTTGTTTAAAATCCAAGATCCAGAAGGAACAGTAAAAGCTGCAGCTGAGACTGCAATGAGAGAAGTAATTGCAAGATCAAATATTCAATCTATTTTAACAGAAGGTAGATCAGTTATAGAAAATGACACACAAGAAATTATTCAAAAAATTTTAGATGAATACACTAGCGGTATTCAGATTACTCAAGTTCAAACTCAAAAAGCTGATCCACCTGATCAAGTAATTGATGCATTTAGAGATGTACAGGCGGCAAGAGCTGATATGGAAAGATCAAAAAATGAGGCTGAAGCATACTCAAACGATGTTATTCCAAGAGCAAGAGGTGAAGCTGCAAGAATATTACAAGCTGCAGAAGCTTATAAAAAAGAAGTTGTTGCTAAAGCTGAAGGTGAAGCAAGTAGATTTTTAGCAATTTATAACGAATATAAACTGGCAAAAGATGTAACTCAAGAAAGAATGTACTTAGAGACAATGGAAAAAGTATTAGCTGATATTGATAAAGTAATTATAGACAAAAATGTAAGCTCTGGAGTAGTACCTTATTTACCACTACCTGAATTAAAAAAGAAAGCGACAAATTAAAATGAATATTGGAAAAATAATTACCGGAATTATAGTTGCAATTGCAGCAACAGCGTTTTTTTCAATTTTTATCGTTAAAGAAGTCAATCAAGCAATTGTTTTACAATTTGGTGATCCTAAAAGAATAATTTCAAAACCTGGATTAAATTTTAAAATTCCGTTCATTCAAAACGTTGTATTTTTAGATAAGAGAATTTTAAATTTAGATACACCTCCTGAAGAAGTAATTGCATCAGATCAAAAAAGATTAATTGTTGATGCTTTTGCAAGATTTCAAATTGTAGATCCTCTAAAATTTTATATATCAGTTGGAAATGAAAGAGTTGCAAGATCTAGATTAGCAACGATTATAAACTCAAGAATAAGAAATGTTTTAGGTCAACAAGCATTAAAAACACTTCTTTCCGAAGATAGAACTAAACAGATGACTCTAATTCAAGAAGGTGTAAATAATGAAGCTAAAAATTTTGGAATAAAGATTGTTGATGTAAGAATTAAAAGAGCTGATCTTCCTCAAGCAAATAGCGAAGCTATTTTTAGAAGAATGCAAACTGAAAGGGAGAGAGAGGCAAAAGAATTTAGAGCTAAAGGAGCAGAGATGGCAGTTACTATAACTTCAACAGCTGATAAGGAAGTAACCGTTATATTAGCCAACGCAGAAAAACAGTCTGAAATAATGAAAGGTGAGGGTGATGGTCAAAGAAATAAAATTTTTGCTAATGCTTTTGGACAAGACCCTGAGTTTTTTGCATTCTATAGAGCAATGCAAGCTTATGAAAAAGCTTTGATAGGTGGAGAAACTTCTCTTATTTTGTCGCCTGATAGTGAATTTTTCAAATTTTTTGGAAATATAAAACCTAAATCAGAATAAATCTATAATGAAGGAATTGATCATAGCATTAGGTCTGTTCTTATTTCTCGAGGGTATTTTGTATGCCATATTTCCATCAAAAATGAAAAGTATGCTCAAGAAATTAGAGTTAATAAAAGACAGTCAGTTAAGAACTGGTGGATTAGTCTTTGCTATTATAGGATTTATAATTATTTATTATATAAAGAATTAAAATGAGTAAGTTTAAAATTTTTTTTATAGCAATAGTATTTACTTTAAGTCTCCAAACAAATTTAATTTCACAAAACAAACCAGGTTCATTTGCAGATTTAGCAGAAAAATTAATGCCATCAGTGGTAAATATTTCAACTACAACAATAATTAAAACTCAATCAAATCCATTTCCTTTTAAATTTCCTCCAGGATCTCCATTTGAAGATATGTTTAAAGAGTTTGGAACTCCCCAAGAAAGAAAATCATCAGCTTTAGGTTCAGGATTTATTATAAATGAAAAAGGAATAGTAGTAACAAACAATCATGTAATTCAAGATGCAAAGGACATAATTATAAGAGTTAATGGTGATAAAGAATTTAAAGCTAAAGTGATAGGTAAAGATCCATTGTCAGATATTGCAGTACTGCAATTAGAGACAAAAGAAAAATTTATTCCAGTAAAATTCGGAGACTCAGATAAAGCAAGAATTGGTGATTGGGTTATTGCAATTGGAAATCCTTTTGGATTAGGTGGAACTGTAACTTCTGGAATTATATCAGCAAGAAATAGATCAATAGGATTATCTAGATATGAAGATTATATTCAAACAGATGCTTCAATCAACCAAGGTAATTCTGGTGGACCATTGTTTGATATGAATGGAAATGTAATTGGAATTAATACGGCTATCCTTGGAAGAAATGGTTCAATAGGAATTGGTTTTTCAATACCATCGAATAGTGCAAAAATAGTAATTGATCAACTAATTGAATTTGGAGAAACGAAAAGAGGATGGTTAGGGGTTCGAATTCAAGATGTTACAAAAGAAATTGCAGACGTAGAAAAATTAGACAAACCAAGAGGTGCTTTGGTTGCAAGTGTTGCTGACAATAGTCCTTCAGATAAAGCAGGAGTTAAAGCAGGAGATATAATTTTAGAATTCAATGGTGAAAAAATTGAAGAGATGAAACAACTTCCGATAATAGTTGCGAGAACCGAAGTTGGAAAAAAAGTAAAAGTTAAAATCTGGAGAAATAAAAAAGAAATTATTAAAACCATTACTCTTGGTAGACTGGAAACTTCTCAAGATTTTAAAGTTGCAGAAAAGGGTACAAGTTCAAAAGAATTAGAAATTAAAGATTTAAAAATAACGATAAGAAAATTAACAAAAGAGGATATTAAATTAAGAAATTTACCAAACCAAACCTCTGGGTTGATTATTACAAAAATTGAAAATGATAGTCCTTTAATAAATTCTTTAGAAATTAATAGTATAATTTTAGAAGCTCAAAAGAAAAAAATAAGAAATGCTAATGATTTAAATCAAGTAGTAAATCAGGTGTTAAATAGTAATCAAAAAACTATATTGTTAGTCATTTACAATAGCCAAAATCAAAGAAGATATATTGGTGTCAAATTAGATTAATCTATGGATTTAAAATCCAAAATTGTTCTAATTTATGGACCTACAGCATCTGGCAAATCTAACTTTGCAATTAAACTTGCCAAAAAAATTAATGGCGAGATAATTAATGCAGACAGTATGCAAGTTTATAAAGAATTAAAGGTTTTATCAGCGAGACCCTTTAAAAAAAATTTTCAAAAAATAAAACATCATTTGTATGGATTTCAAAGTGTCAAAAAAAATTTTTCAACAGGTGATTGGTTAAAATTGGTTAATCAAAAAATTTTAGAAATTAAAAAAAGAAAAAAAGTTCCAATTCTTGTTGGTGGTACAGGCTTATATTTTAAAAGTTTAATTGAAGGACTGGTTAATATTCCAAACATTCCTATTAAATTCAGAGAAAAAATAAGATCTTTACACAAAAAAATTGGATCTAAAAATTTTTTTTTAAAATTAGTTAAAATAGATCCTTTAGTAAAAAAACATATTAATCTTTCAGACACTCAAAGAGTCATAAGAGCTTACGAAGTAAAAAAATTTACAAAAAAATCTTTATATGATTGGTTCCAAAACACTAAATCAAATTATGAACAAAAAGACTTTTATAAAATTTACATTGATTTTCCAAGAGATGAGCTAATTAAAAAAATTACTAGTAGAGCTGTCGAAATGATTAAAAAAGGGGCAATCTTAGAAGTAAAAAAATTTATTAAGCTTAAGGTTGCTAAAAATAAAAGTGCAAACAAAGCCATCGGTGTTACTGAGATTAAAGAATATATTGATAAAAAAATTGAAATTAATGAAGTAATTGAAAAAATATCAATAAAGACAAGGCAATATGCCAAAAGACAGACTACTTGGAGTAGAGGAAATATGTTGGATTGGAAGAAGATGAAGCCAAACAGCTTAAATAAATTTTTAAAAAAAATTTAGATAATACGTACTTAGCCTTGACCAATTAGCACAACTTCAGCTAGATTGCATGAATGTCTAAATTATGTTCAGGAGCTGAAATTGTATTCAAATGTCTTGAAGATCAAGATGTTGAATTTATTTTTGGATATCCAGGTGGTGCAGTATTACCTATTTATGATGAATTAAAAAACCATCCATCAATAAAACATATTTTAGTAAGACATGAACAAGGAGCAGGACATGCTGCTGAAGGATATGCGAGATCTTCAGGTAAACCTGGTGTTGTTTTAGTTACATCAGGTCCAGGTGCAACAAATGTAGTTACAGCTTTAACCGATGCTTACATGGATTCGGTACCTTTGGTTTGTATTTCTGGGCAAGTACCTACGCATTTAATTGGAACTGATGCTTTTCAAGAATGTGACACAACAGGAATTACTAGACCATGTACAAAGCATAATTGGCTAGTTAAAGATATAAAAGACTTATCAAAAATTTTACATGAAGCCTTCAGAGTTGCAACAACAGGAAGACCAGGACCAGTATTAGTTGATATTCCTAAAGATATTCAATTTGCTAAAACAAATTATTCAAAACCAAAAAAAGAAAAAAAAATTAATAATAAGTTGCATAATAAATTTACTCAAAAAGAAATTGATGAATTAATTAATTTAATTTCTAAAGCAAAAAAACCAGTAATTTATTCTGGAGGAGGAGTTATTAATTCTGGACCCAAAGCAAGTGAAACATTGAGAGAATTTGTAAGATTAATTGGTTTTCCAATTACATCAACATTACAAGGTCTTGGTGCATTTCCAGGTGAAGATAATCAATTTATTGGAATGTTAGGAATGCATGGAACTTATGAGGCGAACAATGCCATGCATGATTGTGACTTATTAATTAATATTGGAGCAAGGTTTGATGACAGGATTACAGGTAAGATAGATGAGTTTTCGCCTAAATCAAAAAAGGTTCATATTGATATTGATCCGTCTTCAATTAATAAAATTATAAAAGTAGATCTAGCAATAGTTGGAGATGTAAATGAAGTAATTAAGTCAGCTATAAAAAAAATAAATAAAAAACAAAATGGTTTAAAAAATTCAAATAAACAAAAAATATCAAAGTGGTGGGAACAGATTCAAAAATGGAGAACAAAAGATTCTTTAAATTTTATTAATAGCGATACAACAATAAAACCACAATATGCTGTTCAAAGATTATATGAATTAACAAAAAATCAAGATACTTTTATTACTACTGAAGTTGGTCAACATCAAATGTGGGCTGCGCAACATTATAAATTTAATAAACCTAATAGATGGATGACTTCAGGTGGTCTTGGGACTATGGGATATGGTCTTCCAGCGGCAGTTGGTGTCCAAATTGCTCATCCAGACAAATTGGTTATTGATATCGCTGGTGAAGCTTCAGTTTTAATGACCATGCAAGAAATGTCTACAGCAGTTCAATATAATTTGCCTATTAAAATTTTTATTTTAAATAATCAGTATATGGGAATGGTAAGACAATGGCAGGAATTGCTTCATGAAAAAAATTATTCAGAGAGTTATTCTGAAGCATTACCAGATTTTGTTAAATTAGCCGAAGCTTATGGATGCAAAGGAATTAAAGCTGATAATCCAAATGAGCTAGATCATAAAATAAAAGAAATGCTTGAATATGACGGTCCAGTAATATTTGATTGTAATGTTGATCCAAGTGAAAATTGCTTCCCAATGATTCCATCAGGAAAACCTCATAATCAAATGATTTTAGGACCTAGTGATAAAAAAGAGAAAAAAATTACCGGCAAAGGAAAAATATTAGTTTAATGACAAAACCTAAATCAGCATACAGCATACCAACTAAAAAAGGTAAATTAGGTACACATATATTTGTTGTATGGGTGGACAATGAAGCTGGTGTGTTAGCAAGAGTAGTGGGTTTATTTTCTGGTAGAGGTTACAACATAGAGTCTTTAGCTGTAGCTGAAGTTGATGCAACAAAAAATATTTCAAGAATTACTATAGTTACAACAGGAACACCACAAGTAATTGATCAAATAAAATTACAATTGAAAAAATTAGTTCCAGTTCATAAAGTGGCTGATTTTAAAAGAGAAGATAAAAAAGTAATATTTAAAGAAATGGCTTTACTTAAGGTTGCAGGAAATAAAAAAAAGATAGAAAAATGTCTTAAAGCCTGTAAAAGATTTAATCCAGTAATATTGGATAAAACAAAACAATCTGTTGTTATTCAGATAACTGCTCTTAGAAGAGAAATTGACAAAATGAGTAAAAAATTAAAAACTCTAGGTTTAATAAGCACTTCAAGAACTGGAGCTATAGCAATGACCAGAGGTGCCGAAGTTTTTAAATAAATAAATTAGGAGAAAAAAAATGAAAATGTTTTATGAAAAAGATACTGATGCAAATCTTATAAAAGATAAAAAAATTGCAATCTTTGGTTATGGTAGTCAAGGACATGCACATGCTTTAAATTTAAAAGATAGTGGTGTAAAAGAAGTTGTGGTGGCTTTAAGAGAAGGTTCATCAAGCATTGCTAAAGCAGAGTCAAAAGGTCTTAAGGTTATGAATTTATCTGATGCAGCAGAGTGGGCAGATGTTGTTATGATTTTAACACCAGATGAATTACAAGCATCAATTTATAAAAATAATATAGAACAGAGAGTTAGAGAAGGAACTTCAATTGCCTTTGCTCATGGTTTAAATGTTCATTATGATTTAATTAAAGCTAGAAAAGATTTAGATGTATTTATGGTTGCTCCAAAAGGACCTGGTCATTTAGTTAGAAGTGAATATGAAAAAGGAGGTGGAGTTCCCTGTTTATTTGCCGTTCATCAAAATGGTTCAGGTAAAGCTAGAGATTTAGCTATGTCTTATGCTTCGGCTATCGGTGGTGGAAGATCTGGAATAATTGAAACAACTTTTAAAGATGAAGTTGAAACTGATTTATTTGGTGAACAAACTGTTCTTTGTGGGGGACTAGTTGAATTAATAAAAAATGGTTATGAAACTTTAGTAGAAGCAGGTTATGAACCTGAGATGGCATATTTTGAAACAGTTCATGAAGTTAAATTAATTGTTGATCTAATTTATGAAGGTGGAATAGCTAATATGAATTATTCAATATCAAATACTGCAGAATATGGTGAGTATCAATCCGGTCCAAGAATAATTAATAGAGAAGAAACAAAAAAAAGAATGAAAGAAGTTTTAGCAGATATTCAATCAGGAAAGTTCACTAAAGAATGGATGAATGAGTGTAAAAATGGTCAGAAAAACTTTCTTGCTACACGAGCAAAACTAGCTGAGCATCCAGTTGAAAAAGTTGGTGCAAATTTAAGAGCAATGATGCCTTGGATTAGTAAGAAAAAATTAGTAGATAGCGATAAAAGCTAATTTTACTTAAATAAATAGACTATAAAATTGAAAATAATTCACCTATACTTTCTTTATAATAATTAGGAGGGGAAAATGAAATTTAAAAATTTTATTAAAATTTTATTGGCTTTTTTGATTATTTTTGCTCCAAGTAATGGAATTGCAAAAACGATTAAATGGTCAATGCAAGGTGATAGTTTAACACTAGATCCGCATGGACAAAATGAAGGTCCAACTACCCAAGTGTCTAGGCAAATTTATGAAGCTTTAGTTACTAGAGGTTTAGACATGTCAATAGGTCCACAACTTGCAACTAAATGGAAAGCAGTTGATCCAAACACTTGGTACTTTTTTTTAAGAGATGACGTTAAGTTTTCTAATGGACAAAAAATGACATCTGAAGATGTTGTTTTTAGTATATTAAGAGCAAAACAACCTACATCAGATTTTAAAGAATATATTAGTACTATCTCAGGAGTTAAAGCTATTGATGATTACACAGTTCAAATTAAAACAAGTAAACCAAATCCAATTCTTTTGAACCAGTTATCAAATATATTTATAATGTCTAAGCAATGGTCAACTGATAATTTTGTAGTAGCTCCACAAAATTGGGATGCAGGACAAGAAACATATTCTGCAACTAATGCAATGGGAACTGGTCCTTTTAAAATTACTTTAAGAGAACCCAATACAAAAACTGTTTTCAAAAAAAATAATAAATGGTGGGGTAATGTTGAACATAATATAACTGAGATACAGTTACTTCCAATTAAAAATGCCGCAACAAGAGTTGCTGCTTTATTATCTGGAGAAATAGATTTGGTAACTGATGCTCCTGTTCAAGACTTAGATCGTATTTCATCTTCTGGAGAACATAAAGTAGAAAGTACTCCTCAGATGCGTACAATTTTTCTTGGAATGGACCAAGCTGCTGATCAACTAAGAACAGGTAATACTGGAGACAATCCGTTTAAGAAAAAAGAGGTAAGACAAGCTCTTTACCAAGCGATTGACATAGAAGCTATCAAGAAAAAAGTTATGAGAGGTTTAAGTGAACCAGCAGGAATTATAACTTTCCCAGGTGTTACAGGTTACACAAAGGCACTTGATAAAAGATTACCTTATGATGTTGGTGCAGCAAAAAAACTATTAGCTGACGCAGGCTATCCTGATGGTTTTGAAGTTGAACTAAGATGTCCAAATGACAGATATGTAAATGATGAAGCAATTTGTACAGCTGTTGTAGGAATGTTAGGAAAAATAGGTGTTAAAGTAAATCTATTTGCTCAAACTAAAAGCAAACACTTTAAGGAACTTAAAGATAACCAAGGCGACTTTTATATGTTAGGATGGGGAGTACCTACCTTAGACAGTCACTATGTTTTTCATTATTTATATGACACAGGAGCAAGCTGGAATAAAGTTAACTTTAGTAACAAAGAAGTTGATGAAGCTATTAGAGTCATGGAAGGTGAGGTCGATCTAGATAAAAGAAATGCTGCAATAGCAAAAGCTTGGAAAATTGTAAAAGATGATATTGCTTATCTTCCTTTACATCACCAAGTAATTTCTTGGGCATCAAAATCAAATGTTGATGTTCCTATAAGACCGAATAATGAACCGTTATTCCGTTTTTCTAAAGTAAACTAAATTAATTATTACAAGCCCTTTTATACAAAGGGCTTGTAAACAAAACTTTCATACATTGATAAAATATTTTTTGAAACGTTTATTTCAATCAGCAATGGTTATGCTGGTTGTTGCTTTTGTTTCGTTCTCTTTATTCAATTTTGTAGGCGATCCAATTAATAATATGGTTGGTGAGGAAACTTCAGATGAAGAAAGAGCAGAGCTTAGAGATATTTTAGGATTGACAGATCCGATTCATATTCAATTTTCTAGATTTGTAGTAAATGCATCAAAGGGAGAATTTGGAATTTCTTATCAATTAAGAAGACCTGTTTCAGAATTAATAGTAGAGAGATTACCGGCAACTATTGAACTTGTAGTAGTTTCAGCATTATTTGCTCTTATTTTTGGAACATTATTAGGTGTTTATACAGGTATAAATAGAAAAGGTTTTTTAAGTGATATTATTTTGGCTGTCTCATTATTGGGAGTATCGCTCCCCACATTTGTAATTGGTATATTGTTTATTTATCTCTTTGCTGTCATTTTAGGAATATTACCATCTTTTGGGAGAGGTGATGTAGTTGACTTAGGTTTTTGGGTTACAGGATTTTTAACAATCTCTGGATTAAAAGCAATTATACTTCCTTCAGTTACTCTCAGTCTTTTTCAAATGACATATATAATTAGACTTGTTCGTGCTGAAATGATGGAGATTTTACAAACTGATTATATAAAATTTGCACGAGCAAGAGGAATAAGTGAAAAAAGCATAAAATATAAACACGCTTTAAAAAATGGTCTAATCCCTGTAATAACTATTGCTGGAATTAATATTGGAACACTTGTTGCATTTTCAATAATTACAGAAACAGTTTTTCAATGGCCTGGTATGGGATTTTTATTTATTCAAGCTGTTCAATTTGTGGATGTTCCTATTATGTCTGCTTATTTAGTTTTTATAGCTTTTGTTTTTGTAATGATTAATTTTATAGTAGATATTTTATATTATTTTATAGATCCAAGAATTAGAGTTAAAGGAGATGTTGCAAGTGGATAACAGTACTCTCAGTACTTGGGGTAGAATTAAAGATAGTGATATTTATTATAGTTTCATTAAATCTCCAACTGCAATTATATCATCAATAATTTTATTTATAATATTCTTTTGTTCATTTTTTGTAGAGTTAGTTACACCCTACAATCCTTTTGATCCATCTTCATTATCTTTAATGGATGCTTTTACTCCACCATCATGGACCGATGAAGGACTAGCTAAATTTATTTTAGGAACAGATGGCCAAGGCAGGGATTTGTTGTCCACAATTCTTTACGGTTCAAGAATTTCATTAATTGTTGGTTTTTCAGCAATCATATTTAGTTTGATATTAGGTGTAGGTCTAGGATTAACAGCTGGATACTTTGGCGGAAAATATGAAATGATTGTAATGAGACTAACAGATGTTCAGTTAACAGTCCCAAGTATTTTAATGGCTCTTTTAGTTGATGGAATAGCTAGAGGACTTATTTCAAGAGAGATGCATGATGAAATGGCAATTTATGTTTTGATATTTGCAATTGGAATTTCAGAATGGCCACAATTTGCAAGAGTATCTAGAGCTGCAACTTTAGTAGAAAAGAATAAAGACTATATTTCAGCATCAACAATAATTGGTGTTTCAAATATAATTATTATGTTTAAACATATTTTACCAAATATTTTGAGACCAGTTTTGGTAATTGGAACTATAGGACTTGCATTAGCAATAATTGCTGAATCAACTTTAAGTTTTTTAGGAGTTGGTGTACCACCAACAACTCCATCTTTAGGAACTTTGATTAGATTAGGTAATGATTTTTTATTCTCAGGTGAATGGTGGATTACTTTTTTTCCAGCAATTTTTTTAGTGGTTTTAGCATTTTCAATTAATTTACTTGGAGATTGGATGAGAGATACTTTAAATCCAAAATTAAAAAAATGAGTTTCTTAAAAATAAATAATTTAAGTGTTGATTATCAAATGAGAAAAGAAACTGTTTATGCAGCTAAAAATGTAAATATTGAGGTAAATAAAGGTGAAATATTAGGACTGGTAGGTGAGTCTGGATCTGGAAAAAGCACAGTAGGAAATGCAATAATCAATTTGATAGATGAACCTGGTAAAGTTTCAAGTGGATCAGTGATTTTAGGTGAAATAAATATTTATGAAGATCCAAAAAATATTATCAAGTATAGAGGAAAAAAGATTGGTCTTATATTTCAAGATCCACAAACATCTCTCAATCCAATACTTACTATTGGTGAGCAGTTAATAGAGACAATTCAAACTCACCTTAAGTTAAGTAAAAAGGAAGCAAAAAATAAATCAATTAGTTTATTAAAGGAGGTAGGGATAAAGGATGCTGAAAACAGATTTAATAATTACCCTCACCAATTTTCAGGAGGAATGAGACAAAGAGTAGTAATTTCACTTGCCTTATGTTGTGAACCTGAACTTTTAATTGCTGATGAACCTACTACAGCTTTAGATGTTTCGATACAATCTCAAATTCTAGATTTAATAAAAAGATTAACGAAGGAAAGAAATCTTGCTGTTATTTTAATTACTCACGATATGGGAGTAATAGCGGAAACAACAGATAGAGTTGCTGTAATGAAAAGTGGAAATTTAGTTGAAATTGGTATTACTAAAGAAATATTAACTAACCCAAAACAGAATTATACTAAAAGTTTACTCAGTTCTGTGCCCCCAACAAATAAAAAAATATCAAGATTTGTAATTATTGGAAAAGAAAACAAAAAAAACAAACAAAATAATATTAAAATATTAAACAGATGGACTAAAAAAGAAATTATAGAACAAGATTTAGTTCAGATTGAAAATCTTAGCAAAAGTTTTGAGGATAATTTTTTTACGGAGAATTCTA